>Ga0067045_1027377_pt1 | contig 186232 bp, 166 predicted proteins | sample TerdegcTABiofilm_FD_59184 | JGI IMG/M metagenome (GOLD analysis project Ga0067045, IMG submission 59184) | Combined Assembly of (Gp0054472, Gp0054536) Wastewater bioreactor microbial communities from Singapore -Terephthalate degrading...
TTCGCAGGCCGCGAAAAGCCGGCATTCAAAGGCGAGGTACCCGATACCCGATTATTCTTTTGCCGGAGAAATCCGGCATTCTGTGAGGCATGACGGCCATCATCTTTCGCAGCCTGAAGGCTGCGCCTACAAAGGAACATGTTCCCGACATACAAAGCGTACGGCCGCGTCGGTGGGCAAAGGGATTTACACCCATCCTCTCAGCTTGCATACCTCCGCCACGCGGGCCACGCCGACCACCATTGCCGCCAAGCGCGGGTGCACTTTCTTTTCGATCATGGCCTGGTGCACCGTACGGTAGGCATTGGTGATTTTTTCATCAAGCCGTTTATGCACGGTTTCTTCATCCCAGAAGAAGGAATAGCTGTCCTGCACCATTTCGAAGTAGGAGACGGTCACGCCGCCGGCGCTGGCGAGGATATCGGGAATCACGTGAATGCCTTTTTGGTTCAGAATCAGATCCGCTTCGGGCGTAGTGGGGCCGTTCGCCAATTCGCAAACAATTTTCGCTTTCACTTTCGGCGCGATGTCCTGTGTGATGGAATTTTCCAGGGCGGCGGGGTAGAGTATGTCCGTTTCGAGTTCCAGAATAGAGTCCCGCGGAATGGATTTGGCGCCGGAGAAATTCACGACCGAGCCGGTTTTGAGTTTATGCGTCACTAATTCTTTGGCGTTCAGGCCGTCGGCGTTATAAATGGCGCCGCGGGAATCGCTGACCGCGATGAGTTTGCCCATACCGAGGATTTCCTGATGCAGGAGCGCCGCGCGCTGGCCGGCGTTGCCGAAGCCCTGGATGGCAAACGTTTTTGGCTCTACGTTCAATTTTTTGCACGCCTCGCGGACGGAGATGACGCCGCCTCGGGCCGTGGCGTCGCGCCGGCCTTCGGTGCCGCCCACCTGACGCGGCTTGTCGGTCAGCACGCCGGGATGGTGACGGCCGATGATGGTTTCATATTCGTCCATCATCCAGGCCATGATCTGGGGATTGGTGTATACGTCCGGCGCGGGTACATCGCGGTCAATACCTATCCATTGCGCGATGGCACGGATATACGCTCGGGAAATCCGTTCCAGCTCGGTTTCGGACATGTTCTTGGGATCGCACAGGACGCCGCCTTTGCCGCCGCCGAGCGGAAGATCCACCACCGCCGTTTTCCAGGTCATCCATGAAGCAAGCGCGCGGATGACGTCTACGGTTTCGTCAGGATGAAAGCGGATGCCGCCTTTGGCCGGGCCGCGCGCGTAATTGTACTGAATACGCCAGGCGTGAAACACCTGCACTTTGCCGTTATCCATCCGCACCGGCAACGTAAATTTATATTCCCGCTGCGGCCATTTGAGAAAATCTACGGTAGCCGCGTCAAGATTGAGAATCCGCGCCGCCTGTATGACCTGTTCCTGAGCGACATGAAAAGAATTGTATGATTCCATAATGCACCTTATTGGTTTCGGATTAATGCTTTTTTTGCTGATCGGGCGTCAAGCCGTCCGGATCATAAGCGTCGAGGACGATGCGGTACCAGCAGCTTTTACACATCAGCGCCCGGTCCACATTGAGCAGAACCTGCTCCCACGGGCTCAGTTCCCGTCCGCAATGGGGACATTGCGTAAATGTTTTCGGTTTTTTCGGATCGTTGGTTTCCAAGTTACACCTCCGGTTTCAATATAATGCCTTTGTTCTGATGGCCGTTCATTTTAATCGTCAGCGGCTTGTCGAAATGGATGAGTTTGGTGAATGCCCGCGTCTGCTCGGCCGGCTGGGCGCTCAGCCAGTCCCAGTCCACGTAACCTTTGCCGCTGTGCGGGTCCACGGTGAAATAGCCGATCATGAACGACGTGATATTTTGAAAGAAATGCGAGCCCTGCGAGGGCGTGACGGCCATTTCCTTGAATCCGGATTCGATGATCGCCCGCGCGCCCGCGATTTGATCCCAATTAACGGGGATGCCGAGCCACGGGTCCATCGATCCCCAGCGGCCGACTCCGATGAGCAAATAGGGCCGTTTGGCATCGACGAGAAACGAATTGAACCAACTGACTTCCTGCGCCACGTCGCGGCTCCGCGCGCGTTCGTATTTATGATAATCCACAGCCACGATGTCGTAAACGTCGCCGATGGTTCCGTTGCCCAGCACCTGTTCGCTGACGCACAGGATTTGTTCCTGTTTAAAATCTTCCAGCTTCCAGTGCTCGGTTTCACGGCTCAGCACCAGGGGGCGCATTTGCAGCATGCCGAATTCCTTGGGCTTGCCGCGCTCGACGGCCATATTGACCGCAAATTCAATCTCGACCGGCGTTCCCATACCCCACTGGCCCATGTCCAGCAGTAAGTTGAGTATCGACGGCAAAGGAAATATTTTATGTTTCAGGATGGGTGAAAAATTAATCACCCGGATGCCGGGCCGCGAAATGCCGTCATAAATGATCTGGTTTTCCGGGGAATAGGTGGACGCCGTATAGCCCAGCGTGCCGTCTTTTTCCGCCACGCTCAGGTCGAACGATTCGACCTTCAGATCGTGGGTTTCAAACGTCTCGTCGAAATGTTTGTCGAGTTTCAGCGCGAAGAAATGATGCTGGCTGTTGTCGAGGGCTTCCTTAATGGAGAACTGGATCATATCGGCCGGGTACTTCGGGCAGAACCGGGCGGTGTTGCCGCCGTCCACAACCGTTTTGCCGAGGCCGAGCGCGACCGATACAATGCCGTCGGAGGCTTTCTGCGGCGGTACGGGGTAGAAGTTATGCGATTTGGCCACGCCCGAAAACGTCGGGTAGAAACGGTTCTCATACGCATGGCCGACAATGCGCTGGATGATGACCGCCATCTTTTCCTCTTCAAGCCGGTAGGTGGTCAGTTTGATGTAAGCCTTGGCCGCTTTGTAAAAGGTCGAAGCGTATACCTTCTTAATGCTCGTCAGCAGGTCGTTCAGGCGGATCAGCGGATTGTGATGCGAGTTGGGAATCATGTAGGTTTCATATACGCCGGCGAAAGGATGGTACTGCGAATCCTCAAGAAGACTGGAGGAACGGATGGCCAGCGGCGTACGGACCACCTGGAGGAAGGCGACGAGTTCGCCTAAAATGTCTTCAGGAAATTTTTCCGCTTCGATAAAACGTTTAGTGATTTCCATATCGTCGTCGCAGTTGATGGCGAACGATTTCAGGTTGTTTTCTTCCATGAAGGCGTCGAACACGTCGGTGCCGAGCGCCACCGCGGCGGGCACATACACCTGGACGCCTTCGAACCGGTCGCGGACATTGTAATCGTTAATCAGCGTATTCACGAAACCGAGGCCGCGGGCCTTGCCGCCCAGCGAACCGTCCCCGATGCGGGCAAAACTGTTGTTAGGGTCGAACGTGTCCTTGCTGAAGTCGGTAATAACGCCTTTAAGCCGCATCAGCCGATAGGTGATGATGGAATGAATCAGGTCTTCGCGAAGGTCCCGGATGGATTCATAATCGGTGGTCTTACGCCGGCGCATCATGTGCGCCAGCCCGAATTCGGTGCGGGCCTTGAACCAGTTGGAAAAATGGTTTTGCTCGGCATGGAACCGGATGCTCTCGTCGGGCACGGTGCGCAGCTGTTCTTCCATGGTTTTCAGATTATTGGCGCGGCCGACCTCCACGCCTTCCGGCGTACGGAACACGAAGTCGCCGAAACTGAAATACTGGGTCATGAACTGGCTGAGTTCCTTGAGCAGCAGCGGCGAATCTTTCTGGATATACGATACACCCAGTTCCCGCGCCTCAGCCTCATAATCGGGATTGTTGGACTGCAGGAGGATTGGCATTCGCGGAAACAACGCCTTTACCTGCCGCGTGAACTCGAATCCGGCCCGTAGGTGTTCCTTGCCGTTTTTGGGGAAATCAATATCGGAAATCACTCCCAGCACAAAATCCTTATAGGTCTCAAAATAACGCCAGGCTTCCTCGTAAGTCCGGCATAGGATTATCTTGGGCCGCGCGCGCATACGGAGATATTTATGGGTCAGATTGATACCCTCGGAAATCAGCCGCTGGGAATGTTTCAGAATTTCGGTGTAAATCAGCGGCAGGTAAGAGGAATAAAACCGTACGCTGTCTTCAATGACGAGTACGACCTGCACGCCGGCGATGCGCGTATCGTTTTCCACGTTCATCCGGTCTTCCAGCGACTTGATGATGGCGATGATGATGCGGAAATCGCCCTGCCAGATGAAAATGCCGTCGAACACGGACGTGTCGTTTTCCTTCAGCAGGGTCTGCAGTTCGCGGTTATCAAAGGACAGCAGGACGATCGGGATGTTCAGCCCGGCCTTGCGCACCTCCGCGGCAAGTTGCAACGCATCCATGTCCTCGATATGCAGGGTCGTGATAATCAGGTCGTAACGGTTTTCCTTTTTTGCGAGCGCAATAGCCTCATGCCCGCTGGAAGCGCGGGTCAGTTCCGGCGAATGGCTGAGGTTAAGCCCCTGATACTCGTTACGGATTAACTCATACAAACGCCCGTCCGCCTCAAACAAGTACAGGTCATACAGACTGGAAACAAGCAGGACATCCCGTATGCGGGATCGCATCAGATTCTGGAACCCCTGAAACCGGGTGCCGTAACCGTGTTCCACCCAGACTGTCTCAAGCGTATCTTTTTTTTCGGTATTTTCCATTACTTTATGTCCGGATATTGGTACTGTAAAGACGCTCAGAAAAACACGTAAAATATAAGCTTTTTTTTGCCTGATAAACAACAAAAAAAGACAAAGGTTAACGCAAAAACAACCCATTAATAAATAAGAAAATAATCAACCTTTTTTATTGACAAAATGTTAAAAAATATGTAAGTTAAAAAGTGGAATAAATATATTATTCGACAGTTATTGCGATACGATAAATACGATAAAACAAAGCAAACTCAAGGGAGGTATTATGAAAGTTCCTGTAACCAAAGCGCTGATGATGCTGAGCCTCTTCGCTTTTCTGATTCTCGTCGGCTGTACTTCTTACGCCAACAAAGAGGAGTTACAGCAGTTGGATGAGCGTAAAGCCAAAGTGCAATCCATGCGACAGCAAGTCCAGACGCTGACCAATGAAAAAGCTAAGTCCGAAAAAGAATTGAACCAGAAAAAGCAAACACTGGAGAATGCCAAGAAAGAAAAGGAAATGGTCCTAAAACGCCTCCAGGAAATTGAAAAAGCCAATCAGGGCGGCAACTAAAAAAAGGATAACAAGGAGATAACATATATGAAAATAATCAATGTAGGACTGATGTTCCTTGCGATGCTGGTGTTTACCGGGACTGTATTCACTCAGGAAGTCAAGATGAAAAAAGAAGACTGGACTAATGAGATGAGCGGTCTTGGCCAGCAGCAAAGCCAGTTGCAGTATGAAATTGATAGTCTGAACAAAGCTATCGCCCAGAACAAAGAAGAAGGCGAGAAAATTGACAAAGAAACCGAAGACACCTGGAATGAAATCTATGCCGCTATCGGTACGGATAAGGCCGGCGTGGAAGCCATGAAGAAAACTCTGGCCGAACTTGAAACGCGTATCAATGACTACGCCAAAATGAGCGATGAATCTCTGAGCAAGATTATAGATTCTTTATTGGTACCGCTCAAGAATGAAGTGGACATGAACAAAAAAGATAAACGTTACGCGTTGACCGAAATTTACAATAAGGTCAACGACCTGTCCAACCGGGCCGATCAGCTCATTCAGCGCGGCAGGAGTTATACGCCGCCGAAACCGCGTCATGACACCTATGTGGTCGTGCTGGGCGACTATCTCTGGAGAATTTCCGGAAAGAAAGACGTGTATGCCGATCCGTTCCAGTGGATGAAGATTTATTCTGCCAACCGCGACCAGATCCGCAATCCGGATTTGATTTATCCCAATCAGTCGTTCCTGATTCCGCGCGCCGTGGAGCAGAACGAATACTGGGTGGAACGGGGCGACTACCTCAAAGGCATCGCGCAAAAAGTGTACGGCAATCCGTCGGCCTGGGTGAAGATCTACAACGCCAATAAGAAGATTATCGGCGAAGATTCCAGCCGCATCTACCCGCACACCATCCTGATTATTCCGAAAGACTAACTGCGGAGAACGCCTTTACAATGGCTGTTCTGAAATAAGGATTTTGATAAAGCTCTTGATCGCCGCCGGCGGTCAGGAGCTTTTTGTTTTCAACCTAATGATTAAGGAGACACCGATAGAAAACGATGAAAAGACGCTGAAGGTCGGTGGGGTGGACCCGCTGATACTTTTCGGACCCAATGACCAGAATCTGCGCCTGATTGAAAAAAATTTCAGCGCCCGCATGACGGTTCGCGGCGAGAACGTCCATCTGCAGGGCGATCGGCTTGATCTGGAAATGATCGAGGAGATATTTACCGAACTAATGTTCTTATGCAATAAGAAACGCGTCTTAGACCGGATTGACGTGGAAACGATTATTCGTAGCGTCAAATACGGCGAGAACGGCCGCCGCAACGGCAACGGCATTAACGGTAATCACGAACCGCATCCCAAGCATCTGGATTCGGTGGTTTTATTTACCCACCGCGATGTTATTGAGGTTAAAACGTCCGGACAGGCCGAATATGTGAAACAGGCGCGCAAGAACGACATTGTGTTTGCTATCGGTCCGGCCGGAACGGGTAAAACCTATCTGGCGGTCGCGTTGGCCATCTCCGCGCTGAAGAACAAGGAAATCGACCGCATAGTCCTCTCGCGGCCTGCCGTCGAAACCGGCGAAAGCCTCGGCTTCCTGCCCGGCGACCTGCGCGATAAAATCGACCCCTACCTCCGGCCCCTGTACGATGCCCTTGCCGACATGATTCCCTCCAACAAACTCTCCAAGTTTACGCAGGAGGGCGTCATCGAAATCGTGCCGCTGGCTTATATGCGCGGCCGCACGCTGAACAACGCTTACGTCATCCTCGATGAAGCGCAGAACACCACGCCCATGCAGATGAAAATGTTTCTCACGCGCCTGGGCAACAATTCCAAGGCGATCATCACCGGCGATATCACGCAAAGCGACCTGCCGCGCGGCATGTTCTCGGGCCTGCGGGAAGTCGTCGATATCCTCCAGGGCATCGAAGGCATCGCGTTTGTCTATTTCAATAAAAGCGACGTCGTCCGCCACCGGCTGGTTCGCGAGATTATCGAAGCCTACGACCAGTTCGACGATTCGAAGAATCATTCAAAGAAGAACCAGTCCTCGGATCCGTAGGGGCACCAGAGGCCATTTGCCCATGAGCACCGGCCGGCCTTTTTTAACCAATCCCTGGAATAAGAAATTTCCCCAGGCGTTATCCGTATAGATCTATAATATACGGAGTTTTGGTGCTTCTGAAAAAATCATCTCAACCTTATAAAGTGGCGGTTATCGGATCGGGTCCGGCCGGTTTTTATTCCGCGTACCATTTGTTTCTGCAAGCCCGGAATGTTGTAATTGACATGTTCGAACGTCTGCCAACGCCCTACGGATTGGTTCGTCACGGCGTCGCGCCGGATCACCAGTCCGTAAAATCTGTGTGCGGCGTGTTTGAATCGGTAGCGTCCAATTCCGGTTTCCGATTTTTCGGCAACGTGGAATTCGGCCGGCATTTTTTGAGAAGCGATTTAGCCAGGCATTATCATCATGTAATTTATGCTGTCGGATCGCCCGTTGACCGCCGTCTAAATATTCCCGGCGAGACGCTCCCCGGCTTTCATACATCCGGAGAATTTATCGGATGGTATAACGGGCATCCCGGTTTTTCGGAACGCCATTTTAACCTGAACGTGACGGATGTGGTCATTATAGGCAACGGTAACGTAGCCCTTGATGTCGCACGCATTCTTTTGCTTCCACTGGATCGTCTTAATAAAACCGATATGGCGGATCATGCTTTGAATGCTTTTAAACGGCGGGCGATACGCCGGGTACATATTCTTGGTCGCCGCGGGCCGGAACATGCTGCTTTCAATTTTGCGCTGCTCAACGAGTTCAGGGAAATTCCTGATTTACGCGTGCGTATAGCCGGCATAAACGCTAAGGATAAAGATTGGCTGGCTGCTTCCGGGAAAAAAAACATAGAAACCCTGCGTGATATTATCAATTGTGAGGCCCCTGGCAGCCGCGCGGAACTGATATTTCATTTTTATTCCAAACCGGAGCGCGTCATCGGGGAAGGCCGCGTATCGAGCGTTGCCGTTGTTTCGCCACCGGCAGCTTCGTGGATTATACCGGCAGGACTTGTTATTAGCGCCATTGGTTCTACCGGAGAACATCTTCCGGGCCTGCCTTTTGATTATCAGCGGGGCATTATACCCAATATAAAAGGGCGCGTTCTGGATCCGTTGAGTAATAACATCTATGCCGGCGAATATGTAGCGGGCTGGATTAAACGTGGCTCCAACGGGACTATCGGGCACAACAAACCAGACGCTATGGAAACCGTAACCAGCATGTTGGAAGATTACCGGTCCGGTCGTTTTATGCCCGAACACCATGATGCCGAAAACCAAACAGATTTTTCACAGATTTCAAACCTTACCACGGTATTTAACTTTGATAACTGGCGCATGCTTGATACCCTGGAAAAACAAAAAGGGACCGTCCTTGGACGGCCCCGAGTAAAATTTGTTGCGCTGAAGGAAATGATTCGCGCGCTTGCGATAGACGGTTTATCGTAATAAATTCATTTTTCGCGTCTTAACCACGGATCCGGCTTCAAGCCGGCATAAATAAATTCCGCTCGCAACGGCCTGACCGGAATTATTTTTTCCGTCCCAAACCGCTTGATACTCTCCCGCATCCTGAATGGTATTAACTAAAGTTCGGACCGGCTGGCCCAGAATGTTATAAACCGTCAGAGTAACAGGAAGACGTTCCGGCAGGGCGTAGCGGATGACAGTGGACGGATTGAAAGGATTCGGATAATTGGAGTATAATTGCACGAAGTGCGGACGGCTTTCCGCATCGTTAATGGCGGTGAACGGAATCGTATGCACATCCCGCAGAATCCACTGCTGGGGATCAAGCTGAACGTCCGTCGGTTGTTGGTTCAGCATTATCGTAAAAATCTGATCCTGCTGGTTGTTAAACACGGTAACCGTGGTATCGCCGCCGCTGTAGATGATTTTTATATCAACCGGCATGGTGAAAAAGGCAGGCGACGGCGTGTTGACCGTCTGCTGAATGCGCACCTGCAATTCATATTGATTACCCGACGGATTGCTCACCCAACCGATGCCGTAGTTCGGGTAATTCTCCCCGTAAATCCATTCGGAGAAGAAATAATCCAGGTCCATGCCGCTCACGGTTTCGGCCACCGACTGGAAATCCTCGGCTACCGCGGTTTTAAATCGGTAGTTGTTGTCCAGCGCGTAGGTTTTCATGATATTGAAAAAGTTGGAATCGCCCACGACATGCCGCAGCATGTGCAATACGCACGCGCCCTTGCAATAAGTCAGATACCAGTCGAAAATAGTATTGTCGCTTGAAATATCCTGTAACCAGATAGAGCCATCCGCCCATTTGGCTTGATTAAGGTTGTAATTCATTTCATCCCAGTAACTGCTGTTACCGTATTTGCGTTCACCGTACAACGCTTCGGAATAGGTGGCGAAGCCCTCGTTAATCCATATATGATGCCAGTCGCGGCAGGTGATCATGTCGCCGAACCATTGATGCGAGAGTTCATGAGCAATCGTAAACTCACTGGAGGTTCCTGTGGTAGTCATGGTCTGGTGCTCCATGGCGCCACCCCAGCCGAACTGGCAATGGCCGTATTTCTCATTAATGAACGGATACAGTCCGTATAAGTCGGAAAAAATTTCCAGCATACCGACAGTTTTCGCCAGAGCCGTACTCCATGAAGAAAAATTAGCCGGATAAATATAGTTTAGTATCAGCATGGAATCTGTGGGTGTATAATAAAAATAATTCCGGCTTTCTGCATAGTTGGTAAATGAAACCGAAATCAGATAATTGGCTATAGGATAACGGGTTTTCCATTTATAGGTGTGGGTTGTATCAGACGGATAGGAAACCGTGTCCACAAGAATACCGTTGGATCCCACCTTGTAGGCCTGATGGCAGTTAATCCATATATCGGCGGAGTCGGCTTTATCTTTGGGATCGTCCTTGCACGGCCACCAGTCCGGCGCGCCGTACGGTTCGCTCAACGTCCAAACGACCTGCTGTCCGTTCTGTGTGGAGAATATAAAACTACCGAAACCGCTGGATCCCGGCACACCGCGGTAATAAATTATTAACTCAAACGTTTCATCAAGTGCGTAGGTCTTATCCAGGGTAATATTGAGTACATTGGAGGCATGAGAAAAAGCCAGCAATCCGCTGTTGTTTTTGACTGAATCAACCGTTAATACATTTTGCAGGTCTAATAATACATTGTTTAAAGCATTTATCGTACTTTTTCCCTTTATGGTCACGGAGCCTTTAATATACTTGGGCCGCGGCGGCACCGTGATTTTTAAATCCAGTTTATAATACGTCACATCAATATTCTGGTCGCCCGGGTAGCTTTTGGCCCATTTTTCGATTTTCTGCGTGTTAAGGAATTTTGCTTTTTCGCTTTCCATCAACATTTGTTTTTCCCAGATACGCTCGCGATGGAGTTCCTGTGAGAACATGTTACCGGATGGGATTAAAATCGGAATAAGAAGTAAAAATAAGTACCGCATGGGTTATCCTTGTTTTTTGAATGGTGTTTATAGTATAAGGGTATTATTATTTAACGTGCCATCAACATTAAAAGTTACATAAATAAACCGCCAGGATTACTTTACAAGTATCATTTTTCTTGTTTTCACAAATTCCCCCGCCTGCAGACGGTACAGGTAAACGCCGTTGCTGACTTCGTTTCCATAATGGTCGCGGCCGTTCCATACGACAGTGTATGGGCCGGCCGGCTGTTCCCGGTCCACCAACGTATAGACTTCCTGCCCGAGGATGTTGTAGATTTTAAGCGTCACCTTGCTGTTCACGGCCAACTGATAACGGATTACCGTGGAAGGATTAAACGGATTCGGGTAATTCGGCATTAATTCAAATTGACCGGGCCGTGAATCATATTCGGAAACACCAACGGAAGAAGTAACCGTCATCTGAACCGGAACACCGGTAACCGTGTGGAGTGTGTCATTGCTGATCACAAGAATATCGGTCGTGTAATGGCCGGCGGGCAGTCCGGATTCGGCGGACAGACGAACCGATATCTGTAAATCAGCGCCGGCGCTTAACAGGCCGGCTCTCGGCGTAATCGTCAGCCATGATGTGCCGGCCGTATCCATGATAAAAAATTTAAAATCGCCGGGGCCGTTGTTGTGAAGCCAGACATGGACGGTGATGAAGCCGTTTTCAGGAACGGTATCCGTAACGGCCAGCGGCGCCAAGTTCACCTGCGGCTGGAGTTCCGGCAGTACAATCAGGTAATAGGGATATTTCATTACTGACTGATTTTGATCATTGGTTTTTAATATGGCGGTAGCCTGATAACTGCCGGGCGGGACGGACCCCAGCGTCATAAAACTGATTAAGCCGGATGCCGCCGGCGACAAGGTGTCGCCGGGGAGGTCCATGCTGAACCATGACGGATCTTTTTCCGTGCCCAGCCTTCCGTGGCCGAGATCCGGCGCCGCGTCGGGGATATGCTTCGGCTCGTAATCTTCAAACGAAAAAATATCAAATGTCGAATCCACTTCGATGAAACCGGAGGCGAGGTTGATAGTGTTATCGGTGTCAATTGACGAAAGAAGAGTGACGGTGAAACGCACCTGATTTCCGGATCGGGTTATGCCCGAAAGCGCGGCGCCCGCGATTTCGACGGTATCACCGGCCCATTTAATCAGTACCGCCGGAACAAAAAGAGTTTGGTACTGATAATACAGGCTGGGCTTGGTGGTGAAGATCAATTCGTACTCTGAGCCCACATCGGTATTGCTTACACCCAGATTGGCGAGCGGTGGATACATTCCGGTCATGAAATCCTGATCCGTATCCAGAGAAATCACACCTACCATATTCGTGTCCACCGGCGCGCTGAACGTAACCGTACACGGCATGGTGGTGAGGATAAAGGTATTGATCGAAAGGTCGATGCTAACGGCATCCGGGTACGTCAAGCCGGGGATGTTATGCGGTCTCCCGTTGAAATCATTGGCCGGATCGGTCGTTACCGTCGATTCCATCCAATCGCCCAATTCCGGAGAAGCATGAGCGGCCAGGGTTGAAAGGTCCGCCGGGAACGGAGCGCTTTTCAGTTTGCGCCAAACGTCTTTGAGCTTTGCGGAATGAAAATTTTTCGTTGCAGATTTTTTTGACTGGAACGCGTGATGTTTCGTGCTGGTCGGTAGGCCGAAGGTGTCTTTCAGGGTAACGATAAGGCTTTGGTTACCGATGTTCGTGAGCGCCAACTGATTAAACGCTTCTCCGCCGACATGAATCGTGTCGCGGAATAAAGTTATAGTATCGATGAACAATGTCGGTTTGGCGGCGGTGTCCCATATCGGGAGATAATCAACGAAACCTAACGTGTCGATATCCGTGTTATGAACGATATATCTTTCGACCGAATCGCGGATAACGGAACCCCAGAAATTATTTTCCGCCCTGATAGGTTGCGGAGTATTGTTATAAAGCGCAAACGTTTTACCGCTATTACCGTTGTTGTAAATAATATTGTGTCCGTTGTCAAAATCAGACAAATTGGACAGGTCTCCCAAAATCGGCTGCGCTTTTCCCTGAATCGTAATGCCCCATAGATTTCCGTTTATGGTATTGTTTGATACAATTAATTGATTAGCGGATGCATTTCCGTTGAAATTGATGCCGCTGCCACCGAGATTCGGATTATTCTGGATATTGTTGTTTTCAATCCGGTTATTCAAAACAAGCCCCGAGACGGGGTAACCCAGAAAAGCCATTCCGTAACGGTTATTAAATATATGATTATTTTCCACACGGCATAATAACTGTCCGGTTCCCGTAAGATTCGAAATGCCGATACCGCCGGCGTTGGTATAAAGGCCTTCGATAAGGTTGTCCCGGATGATGAGGGTGTCCGCTGAGCCGGTGCCCAGGTTTATTTGAGGATAGTTGCCGTTGGATACATCATTGTGGTAAATATGATTAGCGATGATTTTCGGCGAGGCCGCGGCGTTGGCGCTGGACATGATGGCGGCGCGGTTGTTCAAAAAAAAGGTGCAGTTTTGTATGACCGGATTGCATTGAAGGATATCCAGGGCGCCGGATGCATAAGCCGATCCGTTTTTTCGGAATGTGCAGTACTCAAAAATCATGTCGGAACCGATAATCTTGTTTCCTCCGCCGAATTCAAACCGCGCATGACGCATCCATGACGATGGCGAATTGTCAAAACGGAAACCGGCATAGTTAGCGGTTGTGTCAATTGCCGTGAAAATAACCTCCTCCGGCGGATCCACCAGCATGATTCCGGTTACCGTTACGGTACAGGCAGCGGCGATTTTAACCGTGACATTTTGCAGGATGCTCAGCGTATCGGTCGCGGACAATGTTAGGTTACTATTAAAAAAATAGATTTCCGGGCCGCCGGTTACCACTCCTCCGGAATACGCGACCAGACTATCCAAAGTCCAGCTTTTATGATTACCCGGTGTGGCATACTGGGCGTCGGCTGAGTGAAAAGAAAGTAAAAACGCCAACACATAGAGATAGTGTTTCATATTGAATCCTCTTACATGAATGATTATTCTTTATAACACACTTTGTTTCTGCCGGCGCCTTTGGCCTGGTAGAGTTGTTCGTCGGCTTTCTGAATCAGTTCTTCCGCGGACTGGGCGTCATCGGGGAACGTAGCGACGCCGAGACTGATGGTCAGGTCGCCGTTGGGTTGGGTGTCTTCGTACGGAAAATGCTCATCCTGCACGACCTTGCGGATTTTTTCGGCGAGTTTGACGGCCGCGGCTTTGGGCGTTTCCGGCAGGATAAAGACAAACTCCTCGCCGCCGTAGCGCGCCACCACGTCGCTGCTACGGATGTTGGAACGAAGCAAATCGGCCAGCTTGCGCAGAATCTTATCGCCGGCCGGATGACCGTGGGTGTCGTTGTAATGCTTGAAGAAGTCGATATCAATCATAATCAGGGACGTTTTGCTCCAGTGACGCTTGGAGCGTTTGATTTCACGGTCAAGCTGGCGGCCGAACGAGCGGTAATTGTACAATTCGGTGAGCCCGTCGGTGATAGCCTGTTTTTCGGCAAGCAAATAGGCCTCCTTAAGATCTTCGTACAGTTGGATGGTTTCGAGCGTCAGCCCGACGGTGCGAACGAACGACTGGAGCATCGGCCGTGTGTTCTCGTTGAGCCGCTGGTTGCTGATGCCGAGCGCCAGAATACCGCGCAGGCTGTAATGACAACACCGGAAATAATAACTGCTGATATCCCTGAGGCGCGATTCAAACATCATGTCCTTAGGATCCAGTTGGCTGAGTTGTTTGGTCCAGTAATGGCTGTCTTTGTTAATGAAAGCCGGGCAGTCGTTGTTATCGCAGTCCCATTCTGCCTCGCCTTTGGGACGGCCCTGTATCGGCAGAAAGTAGAGCGTATCCGTCCCGTAGGCCTTCAGGATCGACCGGATATGCGCGCCCAGCTCTGCATCCACCCGTTCGGCGGCCTGAATCCAGATGGCGTCCACCAGCAGCGGCTCCTGATAATAAACCAGGTCAAAGAAGGGGTTGCGGTGAATATAAATGCGTCCACAGTCCGTCGGCGCCAGCACGCGGTGATGCGCACGCAGGTCGAGTGAAATCGTTTCCTGATTGACCAGATACAGTCCCGCGCTGGTCAGATGCAGGTGCTCGCTGATTAGCTTCGGTAAATCGTTGTAGAGGGCCTCGCGGCCGGGATAAGCGAGAATCTGGTTGGCCAGCATGTTCAGTTGCAGGAGATCCGCGTTGTTGGACTTGACCTCTTCGAGCAGTTGGTCTAACTGCTGATTGGTGGCCTGCAGCCGGTGATTGATTTCGTATAATTGCTGGATCTTGTCCGTGAGGCGCTGTACCAGCCGCTGCGTGTATTTACGCAGTTCAACGTTAGCGGTTACCGTGTCAAACGAAGGGGGCTCGATGACGCCGGTTTCCAGCGCGTTACGGATGTAATTCTCAAAATAATCCTGATCGAAAGGTTTAACGATATAGCCGTTGCAACCGGAAATGCCCGCCAACTGGCGTTCTTCTTCGGAACTCAGGGCTGATACCGCGACAATCGGTATGTGTTTCAGCGCATCCGTATGGCGGATTTTTGTTGTCGTCTCGAAACCATCCAGCCCGGGAAGCATGAGGTCCATCAGAATGAGATCCGGCGGATCGGCGAGGGCTTTGGCGTAACCCTCCTCGCTGGTATGCGCGGTGTGGATTTCCAGACCCATACCGCGGATGATGCGCGTCACCAGCGCCTGCGCCGTGAGATCGTCTTCGATGTAAAGGATTTTCTTGGACATGGAAACTTATTGACGCTGCTGGATGATTTTGGTCTCGCTTTCTTTTTCGTAAAACTCGCCGGTCTTACGGCTTTCTGTCACGGCGCCGAGCGTCTCGAACAATCGAGAAACATCTTCGCATGAAGCGCCTTTGATGCCGTGTATGGTATATTCTACGCGGCCGTCGGAATGAATGGTGAATTCGATTTCTTCCATGGGATTTCTTTTTTGTGGCAGGGTTAATTCCATTTGCGAAGAACCAGCCGTACCGATTTTTGATCGTCGGTGGTCTCCTTAACCAAATTGAAGCCGGCCTTTTTTGCTTCCGCGAGCACTTTATGATAGGCGTAACGCTGGGCAACCTGATCGATGAAGCGGGTATTTTTCTTCAGGATCATATCGTCGCCGGTAAGCTGATAGGCGCCGTCTTTGTCCAGGACAAACCCCACGATACCGAAAGGGGTTTTCACAGCGAGGTCCACCTCGAAAACCCTGTTCAGCAGTGTCTGGATTTTTTTTGTTTTAAGAATTTCACATTTAAGGTCCTTAAGCCCGGCTTCCAGATATAGCCGTTCCGTAAGGTTTGTTTTGAGCATGACGTATTTGGACATGAGAGGCTTTCTTTTTTTACGGAAGTCGTTAATTAATGCCGTTACCCCGAACGATGGACAAAGGTCGCGCCGGCCTGATGCGTGGGGAAGATGATGACTTCACCGATGTTTACGTGGGGCGGGCGTGTGGCGATAAATAAAATCGTTTCGGCGATATCTTCCGGTTTCAACGCTTTAATGTTCTCATACACTTTTTTGGCGCGCGTTTCATTTCCGCGGAACCGTACGATGCTGAATTCCGTTTCCACCAGTCCCGGATCCACGGAACTCACGCGGACGGGCGTATCCACGAGATCAATCATCAGGCCTTTACTGAGGGCGCGCACGGCGTGTTTGGTGGCGCAGTAGACGTTGCCGCCGGGATAAACTTCGTGGCCGGCAATGGATCCGAGGTTGATGATATGTCCGCGGTTTCTTCCGACCATGCCCGGAACCACCGCGCGGCTGACATAGAGCAATCCTTTGATGTTCGTGTCAATCATCTCTTCCCAATCATCCGGGGAAGCTTCATGCAATTTGTCTAAACCGCGGGCCAGGCCGGCATTGTTGATGAGGATATCAATGGCCGCCCATTCCTCAGGCAGGTTGGCAATGGCGGTTTCCACGGCGGCGCGGTTGGTGACATCAAGCGGTACGCTATGGCACCGGGCCGCATACCGCTTCATTAAATCCTCGGATAATACTTTCAGACGGTCGGCGCGCCGGGCGGTTAGAATGAGCTGGGCGCCTTCACGGGCAAAAGTTTCCGCGCAGGCCCTGCCGATACCCGCGCTGGCGCCGGTTATCAGCACAATACGGTTCTTAATGCTGTCAGACATAATTATCCTTTTACGTTTTATTTAACTCGGGAATGTAATACCTTCAGAAATACAAATCAAACGAAAACAGTAAAATTATTACGCCAAAATCTTTCAGCGCTTGATTAATGCTTTTTCATCCGCTCGTTCAACAGTTTAATAATTTCCGGAATATTCATTTCTTTGGCCAGTTGAATGGGTTTTTTAATGCTCCCTTTTTCAACCGGTTTGGTATCTTTATACTTAGTGCCCGGGGTAAAGATGTTTTGCTGATATTTTCGCGACGGCGTGTGGATGTCGGCGCCTTTGTCCAGCAAATGCCGGATTGCAAAGGTATCGCCCTGCATGATAGCCAGCATCAGCGGCGTGTAGCCGCGCCATTCCGCGTCATCATGAAAATGCAGAGCCGGATAGCGGTTCAAATCCGTTTCCATGCCGGACAGTGATTCCAGCAAAGCATGATCTTTGTACCAGAGCGCGGTGACCAGCAGGTTGTCTAATCCCAGTAATCCGAATCGGGTCGTGTCCACGGTGCGGAAATAGGCACTGTCAACAAGCGTGTCCGTAATCAGGCCGATACCGACGGAAAAACTGTCCGCGCTGATGAACTGATTGTCCGGCAGGGATATTCTGCCTTTGTAGGACGGAATGGTCATGTTTACAAAGGATGCGGTTTTTAGTGTCTGCAATTTCAGTTTGGGCAGGGTTTTCTGGATGATCCTGCCGATACGCCGGATATCACTGCAAGACAGGTCGGCTTGGGCAGAAACCGAAAAATGCCGGCCAAAGGTATACCCGATACGGCTGAGTTGTTCGGTAATCTGCGCCAGTTCAGCCTCAAACCGGCTCCAGTCCTGTTTGTTATTCTGCAGAGGGATGAAAACGGCGGCGACGTCGGGATAAGGCGAAATGGTTTTACGGGCGCGCGGCACAGTAACATTGTTACCGGACGGCACGGCCAGAGGGCCCCATAAACAAAGCTCATACGGCAAGGTAATCCAGATACCCTTGGCGGTAATATAAATATGGTGCCTCAGTCCGATAGGCTGGTCGGGCAGGCAAAGTGTGAGCTCGGATGCGGCCAGTTGGTTGAGCGGCTGCAACTGCACGTAGGTGAATCCACTGCGGAAACAGGTAAGTCCGATACGAAACAGATCGATAAACGGCTGTTCATCGCCCAGCGTCAGCAGGCACAGACGGTCGTATCGTACACAGCCGGTGTCTTCCATTTTGGTCAGGGCTCTATCGATGGAGTCTAATCGTTTGGCCAGCCCGGGGATATCGAATTGGAAAACGCCGGACTCATATCCCAGATGACCGATTGGTTTGCCATCCATGAAAATCAGCGAGTCCTTCGTGTCAATCCGCACAATTCCCGGATTTTGTTCCGTTTTACTGCAAGCCCCGATGATGAGTGGCATGCCAATTATGATGAGCAACAGATTTTTCATAAGACCTCCTTTACGAATGGTAAGAGATATCAATAGGGATATCGTTCGAAAGATTCAGACGTTTTCGGAAATAGAAAATTACAAATAGAAATCCGCAAGTCTTTATTCGCTCTTTCCGATCCTTAAATAGGGGACAGCGGGTACGCCGCTTATGATTGTGAAACGCGCGTCCGCGTGCGGCTTTTACGGAGATGATTAATCACGCTCCGAAAATCTTTTGGAAGCTCCGCCTGAACAGTTATCATTTCTCCGTTTGTATGCTGAAAGCGCAGCGAAGCCGCATGCAGGGTCAGCCGGGCGATAAGTGGTTTTTCCGGTTCGCCCTCCTTGAAACGGTAATCCGGCTTGAAATCGGACAGGTAAATACCGCGCGCGTTGCCGTACAGGGGATCCACAGCCAGCGGGTGCCCGATGGCCTTGAAATGCACGCGAATCTGATGGGTACGTCCGGTTTTCGGTGTGACTTCGGCAACAGAATAGTTTCTGAATTTTTCGATAATCCGGAATTCGGTATGCGCCGTTTTACCGTGATGATGAGAAATAATCATCCGGCCCGGGAATTTGGGATCTTCAGCGATCGGAAGGGTAATGATCTGGGCTTCTTGCGCCGGTAAACCGATGATTAGCGCCAGATAGGTTTTTTGAACGGTATGCTTTTCAAACTGGTGACACAGGTGTCGGTGCGCTTCGGTGGTTTTTGCGAAAGCAACCAGACCGCTGGTGTCCTTGTCAAGGCGGTGAACAATATATATTTCATGAAATCGTTCAGTAAGTATCTGGTAAAGACTAGGCGCATTGACGTCAAAGCGGTCCGGTATGGTTAGCAAACCCGGCGGCTTGTTGATGAAAACGTAATCAGCATCTTCGAATACGGTATCAGGATGTCGGTTTTTCATCGTTTGCTTTTTGTGTTTTCATTTTGGGCATTGCCAGCCGGGCAGCCAGCGCCGCGCCGATGATACCGGCCTCGTTGCGCAGTTGTGCAGGAACAATCCGGGCTTTAGCGGATAAATAGCTTAAAAATTTCTCATGTTCCTTGCTGACGCCGCCGCCCAGTATTATCAGGTCGGGGCTGAACAGGCGCTCCACATGTTCTAAATATTTGTTGAACCGCTTCGCCCATTTTTTCCAGGAAAGCTTTTCTTCAATGCGTACCGTTTCGGAGGCGTAGTGTTCGGCGATTTTATTTTTAATCAAAAGATGCCCGAGTTCGATGTTTGGAATCAGCCGGCCGTCGTAGAACAGCGCCGATCCAAGTCCCGTGCCGATCGTAATCATCAGCACTGTGGCGTGACAGCCTTTCCCCGCGCCGAATTTCATCTCCGCCAGTCCTGCCGCATCGGCGTCGTTAAGTACCGCCACCGTATCGCCGGTAATTTTCCGGATCAGCGCGGCGACATCGGTATCGATCCATGATTTATGGATGTTAGCCGCCGAACGGGCCACGCCGTTCTGAATAATAGCCGGAAAACCGCATCCGACCGGGCCCTGCCACTGTATCTGCCGGATTAATTCTTTAATGACTTTTGATACGGCCGCCGGCGTCGATTTTTCCGGCGTTTTGATTCGGATTCGTTCGGTGATTAATCTGCCTGAAGCTGTATTGACGATGGCCCCTTTAATGCCTGTACCGCCGACATCGATTCCAAGAATTTTCATAATGCCCTCTGAGATTAAATTCACTCAAATTTAATATATCCGCATGATTAATTACAAGTGATTTTATTGAATCCATCATCATTTTAATTTACAGGCATTTCTATTTTGATATAAACAGGAAAGATTTTATTTAGAAATATATTTAAGAAATCAACATTGCGAATGTATGATATAAATGTTATAATGCACTATTAGAATAAATTACCAAATTAACGAGGATTTCTATGATAGTACGAACCGTTTTAATATTAAGCATTCTTTTACTGCAAGCGCTAAAGGCCCAGGATCGTGTCAGTTTGGATCAGAGCAAACCGCGTGTGGCTGTACTGCCGTTCGACATGGGTAAGATCAGCGAATCGCAGGTATTTGATAAATCGGGCGCCGCCGCATTTGCCGAAGCCGCCACGCAGAAAGTACTTAACGCTTTTGTACAACTCAAACGTTTTACCGTGATCGAGCGCGCCGTGATTGATAAAGTGCTCAAGGAACAGAATTTCCAGGCCGGCGACTGGACCGATCCGAATTCGATGACCAGCCTCGGTAATCTGCTGGGAACCCAATATATCATTCACGGTCAGATACAAAACGTCACAACCGCTAAAAAGGAAAAAAAATTTATTGCCTCCATAAGCTTAAACCTCCGGATCATAGACGTGGCGAGCGCGGAAATAAAAAACGCGATAGATATGAAAGGTAAATCCAGCCCCAAAAAAGAAATTACTTCGAAAATTGCCTATGAAGCGCTGGACGATCTGGAAAACCGGTTTGTCGAGTTCATCCGCAAGGCGTTCCCCGTAGAAGGTAAAGTGGTTAAATATCTGGAGGACGAAGGGAATAAAAAGAAAAAAAACGGCAAGCAGAAGGATCTGGTGCTTATTTCCTGCGGCAAGGAAATGGGCGTACGCGTGGGTGATCGTTTTCTGATGGTTAAGGAAGAAGATATTTCTGTGGATGGGAAAATGTACAAACGGCAGAAAGCGGTCGGCAAGCTGGTCGTGAAGCGTCTGGAAGTGGATGGTATTTTCAGCGTTTGCGAGGTACTGGAAGGGAAAAAAGTCCTTTATGAAGAACTGGACAAGGAAAATCAGATTAAAGTTATATCGTCCGAATAAGCCGCAGCTACGGATTTACACGGTTGAGAGAGACCGGTAATTCAATCGGGGTGAGCGATTCCGCGGATGCGGTTATTAAATCTTTCAGTGTGATTTTTTCCAGAACGCTGTCCACGGCTTTCTGCACGGTTTGCCAGACACTGCGTACGGAGCAGTCCACGGTGTGGGTGCAGAGGCCGTCATCGGTGACGGCGTGTCGTTCGCAGAAGCCTTCCTCAAACAGCCGGCCGCCCAGCACGCGCAGGACATCGCCGATGCGGATGGTCTCCGGGGGCGCGGCCAGCCGGTAACCGCCGTCATAACCGCGGGTGCTTTCGATAAAACCGCCGATCCGCAATATCCGAAGCAGTTTGGCCACATGGGCCGTGCTCAACCCTTCCGCTTCGCTGACCTCGGGAATACTCATGCCGCCCTCCGGGTCTCGTTTGGCGATCTGGATCAGGCATCGTAAACCGTATTCTTCCTGTGCGCTGAATTTCATAAGGATTCTTTCGTCGCTTAAAACATACCCAGTTGCAGTTTGGCCGCTTCGCTCATACGTTCCGGGGACCATGGCGGTTCCCAGGTTATCTCAACCTCGACGGACTTCACACCGGGAATTTCCTTGAGTTTCTCTTTGACTTCCGGAGGCAGGGATTCCGCGACCGGACAGGTCGGCGATGTCAGCGTCATTTTAACATAGACGCTTTCGGCGTCAGGAATTTTGATTTCATATACAAGGCCGAGTTCATAAATGTTAACCGGAATTTCCGGATCGTATATATCGCGCAGGGTGTCAATAACCTGTTCTTCCAGTTTTTTTTTGACTTCGTTTTCCATGTCTATTCCGTGGTCACCAATTCTTGTTTATTTTCAATAGCCGCATGCAGGGTGTGCCAGGGTAAAATCGCGCATTTGATGCGGGCCGGAAATTCCCTGACGCCTGAAAATACGGCCAGTTTTCCCAGTTGGGCTACGTCAGGCGTCTGATTCAGCGGCGTTGTCACCATCGCGTGAAACTGATTAAATAACGTTTCCGCCTCGGCGAGCGTTTTTCCTTTAATTGCGGTGGTCATCAGGGATGCCGACGACTTGGAAATCGCGCAGCCGTTGCCTTCGAAACTGATATCCTCAATGCGGTCGCTGACAATGTGCAGATAAATCGTCAGCCGGTCGCCGCACAGGGGATTGAAGCCTTCCAGTTTGCGTGTGGCGTTTTCCATAGCGCGGAAATTACGCGGTTTTTTGTTATGATCCAGAATGGTTTCCTGATATAAGTCGCGCATTTCGGGCATTATTCAAACACCTCCCTGACGCGCCGGATCACGCAGGCGAGCGCGTCAATTTCTTCTTTTTTGTTATAGAACGCCAGCGACGCCCGCGAGGTCGCCGGAATGCCGAAGAAGTGCATAACCGGCTGGGTACAGTGATGGCCTGTGCGGATGGCGATGCCTTCCATATCAAGAAAACTGCCCACGTCGTGCGGGTGTACGTTTTCGAGAACAAACGACAGAGCGCCGGCTTTTTCCTTCGCGGTACCGATAAGACGCAGGCCGGGGATTTTGGCAAGCTCCTCCGTGCCGTATTGCAGCAATTCATGCTCGTAGGCGGCGATTTTATCAAGTCCGATGGTGTTCAGATAATCAATAGCGGCGCCCAACCCAATACCGCCGGCGATGTTGGGGGTACCGGCTTCAAATTTATGCGGCAGTTCATTATACGTGGTCTTTTCAAATGTCACGGAGCGGATCATGTCGCCGCCCCCTTGATAGGGCGGCATTTGTTCCAGCCATTTTTCCTTGCCGTATAAAATCCCGACACCGGTGGGCGCGTACATTTTATGGCCGGAGAACGCGTAAAAGTCGCAGTCCAGGTCCTGGACGTCAATAGGAATGTGCGGGACGGCCTGCGCGCCGTCGAGCAGAACAGGAATACCGCGGCTATGTGCAATCCGGACGATTTCTTTTACCGGATTCACCGTACCGAGGGAGTTGGATACATGCACGACGGCGACGAGTTTCGTCTTTTCGGTGAGCAGGGACGCATACGCATCCATCAGCAGTTCGCCGTCTTCATTCATCGGGATGACTTTAAGGACTGCGCCCCGCTGTTCACAAAGCAACTGCCATGGCACAATATTAGAATGATGCTCCATGGCAGAGACTAAAATTTCGTCGCCTTCCTTTATGAATTGGCGGCCGAAGCTGTGGGCCACCAGGTTGATCGCTTCCGTCGTGCCGCGCACATAAATAATTTCTTTTTCTGAGGCCGCGTGGATGAACCGCCGGACCTTCAGGCGCGCTTCTTCATAAGCCTGCGTGGCCTGCATGCTCAGATAATGCACGCCGCGGTGAATGTTGGAGTTTTCCGCGCGGTAGTACCGGTTCAGTGTTTCGATTACTTTCAACGGTTTTTGGCTGGTAGCGGAATTGTCTAAGTATACCAGCGGTTTACCGCGTATCAGTTCCTTGAGAATCGGAAAATCCTCGCGGACGGTATCTACATTAAACGGCGCCGGCTGTGGTTTTGGATGCTTCAGGGTGGGTATCGGATATATTAAATCCATATCGAACCTTGCCTTAATCAGGCGTATTTGAGCTGGTCAAAGACTAATGTTTCAAGATGTTTTCGTAAACCATCGTGTTCCACGGCATCCAGCACTTGTCCGGCAAAGGCTTTCATGAGGATAGTGCGGGCGGCACGTTCATCAATACCGCGCGTGCGCAGGTAGAACAGCGCGTCATCCTGCAAACGGCCGATGGTGGCGCCATGGGTGCATTTCACGTCGTCGGCAAAGATTTCCAACTGCGGCTTGGTGTTGATTGTGGCTTCCGGCGTCAGCAGGAGGTTGTGGTTGGACTGCTTCGCGTCGGTGTGCTGGGCGTCCTTACGAACGATGATTCGCCCGTTAAATACACCGCTGGAGCGGTCACCGAGAATGCCTTTGTAAAGCTCCCGGCTGGAGCAATCGGGTTTGGCGTGATCGATAACCGTAAAATTGTCCACATGCTCCTGTGACCGCGTGATGTAGAGGCCGTTCAGGGAACATTCGGCGTAAGCATCGTCAAGCGACGCATAGATGTGGTTGCGCGTCCAGGCGCCGCAAAGCGTGTAATCGTGCGCCGAAAAACGGCTGGAACGGGCCTGCCGGATTCGCCGGTTTTCGGTGTGGAAAGCGGCTGCGCTTTCGGACTGGATTTTATGGAAAGCGACGCGCGCCTCAGGACCGGCGATGATATCCGATACCGTGTTGGTCCAGTATATATCGTTGTCGGCGGAAATAAAATGCTGAATAACCGAAACGCCGGCGTGGGCTCCCGCATCAATAAAAACGGCCGGATGCGTACAAACCAGTTGTCCCGGAGCATGCGTGATGAAAATCAGGTGAACAGGAATTTCCATTTCCACATGATCCGGAATATGAATCACCGCGCCGTCGTTAAAAAATGATCGGTTCAGTGCGGTGAAGATATTTTCCGATGTGAGGCCGTGATGGTTTAAATGCGTGGATAGTAATTCCGGCCGGGTCCGTATCGTCTCGGCCAGACTGCGGACGTACGCTTTCCGGGGAACATTTTGCACATGCGACCATTCCGGATAATAGTGACCGTTGATGAAAACCATGCGGAGGGCATTGTTGTCGAACCGATACGGTTGGAGGATGGCTTCGTTCAGACGCACGGTTTCCGTGTTCGGAACCGGCGCGAAATTGTGCTGCAGCAGGGCCTGTGTGTTCGTGTATTTCCATTCTTCCATCCGTGAAGTGGGGAAGTCCAGTTCATCAAATCGCCGCCGGTTTTCTTCCCGGATTTTCTGCGCTTCGGGGGCGCGTTTGCCGTCCAGATTTTTGTCGAACAGTTCAAACTGCGTGCGATACCAGTTTTTCTTGGGATGCATCATAGCGTTGCTCCGGCTTCGTCTTTCACCCAATCGTACCCCTGTTCTTCCAGTTTCAGCGCCAGCTCTTTGCCGCCGGATTTAACAATGCGGCCGTCCCACAGCACGTGGACATAATCGGGGACAATGTAATTCAGCAGGCGCTGGTAGTGCGTCACGACGATGACCGAATTGTGCTCCGACTGCAGGAGGTTCACGCCGTTCGCGACGATGCGTAGCGCATCGATGTCGAGACCGGAATCGGTTTCATCGAGGATCGCGAGCCTGGGGTCGAGGACGGCCATCTGGAAAATTTCGTTGCGCTTTTTTTCGCCGCCGGAGAATCCTTCGTTCACAGGCCGCTTCAGCAGGTCTTCGTCCATGTTTACTAGCTTCATCTTTTCGCGAACCAGATTGAGAAAATCCATCGCATCGAGTTCTTCCTCGCCGCGGTATTTTCGGATGGCATTCAGCGCAGTCTTGAGAAAATACGTATTGTTGACGCCCGGTATCTCCACCGGATACTGGAACGCGAGAAAGATGCCTTCACATGCGCGCTCTTCCGGCGTCATTTCAAGAAGGTTTTTACCGTTGTAACTAATCAAGCCGTCGGTAACCGTATAACCGTCCTTGCCCGCCAAAATGTTCGCCAGCGTGCTTTTACCGGAACCGTTCGGCCCCATAATCGCATGCACCTCGCCAGACTGAACCTTAAGATGGATGCCTTTAAGGATAGGATTCCCGTTTACGGAAGCGTGCAGATTTCTGATTTCAAGCATATAGACCTTGTTATAATTACTGTTTTATATTTTTTGACTTCATTTTATTTATCTCTCTTTGCGCCTTAGCGTCTTTGCGAGATATTTATTATCCCACACTGCCTTCAAGACTCACGCCTAGAAGCTTCTGGGCTTCCACCGCAAATTCCATCGGCAATTCCTTGAAAACCTCTTTGCAGAATCCGTTGACGATCATGTTAATCGCGTCTTCCTTGGAAATGCCGCGCTGGTTGCAGTAGAAAATCTGGTCCTCGCCGATTTTGGACGTCGTGGCCTCGTGCTCCACCTGAGCGGTGTTGTTTTTGATTTCCAGATACGGGAACGTGTGCGCGCCGCATTGATCGCCCAAGAGCATGGAATCGCATTGGGAAAAATTTCGCGCGTTCTCGGCGCTTTTCATAACTTTTACCAGCCCGCGGTACGTGTTTTGCCCGAATCCCGCCGAAATACCTTTAGAGACTATGGTGCTCTTAGTGTTCTTCCCGACGTGAATCATTTTCGTGCCGGTATCCGCCTGCTGGTAATTGGCCGTCAGCGCGACGGAATAAAATTCGCCGACGGAATTATCGCCGAGCAGCAGGCAACCTGGGTATTTCCATGTGATGGCCGAGCCGGTCTCCACCTGCGTCCAGGATATTTTCGAGTTCACGCCGGCGCATTTGCCCCGTTTGGTGACGAAGTTGTAAATGCCGCCTTTGCCGTCTTTGTCGCCGGGATACCAGTTCTGTACAGTGGAATATTTAATCTGCGCGTTGTCTAAAGCGACGAGTTCCACCACGGCGGCGTGCAGCTGATTCTCGTCGCGTATCGGCGCGGTGCAACCTTCAAGATAGCTCACGTATGCGCCTTCGTCGGCGACAATCAGCGTGCGCTCAAACTGTCCCGTCTTGAGGGCGTTGATGCGGAAGTACGTGGAGAGTTCCATCGGGCAGCGCACGCCTTTCGGAACATAACAGAACGATCCGTCCGAAAATACCGCCGAATTCAGCGCCGCGAAATAATTGTCGCCCGGCGGCACCACCGAACCAAGATATTTTTTAACCAACTCCGGATGATTCTGCACCGCTTCTGAGAACGAACAGAAAATGATTCCGAGTTCGGAAAGTTTATCTTTGAATGTGGTGGCCACGGAGACACTGTCGAAAACTGCATCCACAGCTACGCCGCTTAGCAGGTCGCGCTCTTTCAGCGGTATGCCCAGTTTCTCGTAGGTTTCGAGCAGCTTGGGATCCACCTCTTCCGGCGATTTCGCCTCTTTGGCTTTCGGCGCGGAATAATAAATAATATCCTGATAATTTATCGGAGGATATTTCACGTTCGGCCACTTTGGCTCTTCCATCTCCAGCCAGCTTCGGTACGCCTTAAGCCGCCATTCCAGCATAAACTCCGGCTCTTCCTTTTTCTTCGAAATCAGTCGGATAATATCCTCATTTAACCCTGGAGGGGCCGAATCGCTCTCGATGTCCGTCGAAAAACCGTATTTGTATTCCCGGTTCGCAAGATCGTTCAGGTTGTCGCTGTCATTTTTCATAATTTACTATTTTGTATATATTTATAAAATATTGTTTTACATTAAATTAAACATAATTCTCACAAATTTATTCCTTGCATCAAAAACATTTTAATTATTCTGTACAAAAAAGTCAAGTAAAAGTTTTCGGAGCGCTGGTTTTCCTATTTAATGTTACGTCATTTTTACGGTGTCTGCGGCATATAAATATTGACCTTTTAATATTAGAAAGCGATAGGAAGATATGATAAAAGCCAACTATTCAGCTTTAACTAACGGCCTTCCGTTAATTTCGAAGAAAGGGAAGATAGAATGCTGACAACGTAAACCGGGCTATTAATAAAACAGTTAAATTAAGGAAAAAAGGTTTGTTGATTCTAATGTTTTTTTTTAATATTTTATAAAGACCCTTTTTGATTTATCAAAAATTTTTAACGGAATATTGATTCAATTTATATGTGTGAATCTTTTGATTTTCGTTATATTGCTGAAAGAATTAAGAATTCTGACGAAAAGGCATTTCAGATATTTTTTAACAGCTTTTATGAATATGTTGTTCGCTATATTCAGTTTCGCATTGGAATTAACGAAGTTGCGGAGGATATCGCTCAGGAATTATTTTATAAAATCTGGAAAAACCGGACATCAATCAATACAGAATTGTCTTTCAAAGCCTATGTGTACACGATAACCAATAACCTGATTAACGACTATTTCCGCGAACAAAAAAACACCATATCCATGGATACCATGGAAGATGAAATTTTGCATGCCTCAACGCCCTATTCCATATATGAGAAGAATGAGCTGAAACAAATGATCCTGGATTGCGCCTCTGAATTGTCCGAAAAGACAAAAATTGTTTTTTTAATGAGCCGAATTGAGGATTTATCGTATAAAGAAATAGCTGAGCGTCTGAATATAAGCATAAAAACTATAGAGGTGCATATCGGAAAAGCTTTGAAAGCTATTCGTAATTGTATTAATAATAAAATGTAAATTATCTCCATCTTTTTTTTATCGTCAGTAAGGGTTTTTCCTTTTTGCCCATAATTCATTTGACTATTCGAATTCTCGGAATAGTCGGTTTATAGATTATTTGAGAAGGGAAAATTCTTTCATCATTAACCGGAGTGTATCAACTGTCATGTTATGTATCAACTGGCTATAAACCAGTAAGCAGGGAAAATAACAAACAATCCAGATAAACCGGCTATAAAAAATTAGAATATAGGCTAACTCATTTAATTGAAAAAATTTAAAAGACAGGTCTTAAAAATGCGCTGTCTAGAAACAATACTTCTCATAATACTGATCATGGTGTTTGCCTCTTGTCAATATGATGATCAACAATATTCGGCTACCAGTGGAAGCCATTCAAGCAACAATACATTCTCAGACGAGAATGGTGATGATTTGTATAAATTGATCACCTCCGTTTCCGTTTGTGACGGAGTACCGACTTTTGGTTCTGGTGGTTGTGTCTATTGGTCTCCGGGTTCTCTAAATTTTGGAGTTGTCATGCTTGGACAATCTAAAACACTAAATGTAGCTATCAAAACACGACCCGGAATAGTCGATCATTATGTGGAATTTATTTGCCAGCATGGGTTTTCATTAAGTGATGAGATCAATCTGACCGGAGATATTCCTAATGGCCATGTTCCCAGTAACCGTACTTACAATATAATGGTAACATTTTCACCGATACATGGAACTGGTATCCGTACCGGATCACTCTGGTTACAGTATTATCAATGGTCAGCCGCAGGTCCACCTTATCAAAGATGGGCAGACGAATTGGAAATCACCGCTCGTGTATTGAACGGAGGTCACGGTGGTGGTGTAATACGGTAAATTAAAAATTCTTAAATCATAAATAAGTTAACCTTTAATTCATGAGCATATCTTTAATTTTTAAACAATACCATGTTATAAGAAACCATTAATATTCAACATTCGCAACCAAACCCTCAGAGCGAAAATTGAATACTAAACCACAGAGATTTCACAAGAAATTTTTTTTATTCTATATCTACAATCTCATGTTTGATTAAACTCTTTGAAAATTTTTGGAAAACGGTCCTGAACTGATTGGTCCTTGTAGTTTTTAGTCAATAGGTGAGGTTAAAAAATCGAATCATCGTAATTATGCACAGTAAAAAAAACAATGACTTAAAATCAAGATTTACTGACTAAGGGTTTTATAATTTTACTACGTATTATTAGAAAGTTTTTTAAATTAAAAAGGATATCGACTCCTATGTTTCCTGAATTAAAATACAACCCGATAAGACATAAGACTGCCCTGATAGTGGATGACGAATACTCAATATTGACTCTGTGGCGGGATTTATTAATGATGCATGATTGTATTGCCATTACACGAAATTGCGTGAAGGGTGCCATCAACTATTTATTAAGGCACGATGTTGATTTCATCATCTCAGATTATGAAATGCCTGAAATGAACGGTTTTGAATTAATTCAGTGGGTAAGAAAAGATTATGATTTGTTTATTCCGATTATTCTATGTACCGGTTCAGGGTTTGAAGAGCTGCCGCCCATTAATGATCCGTTTATCAAATATATCCAGAAACCGTTCAACATTGATGATCTGATAAAATCATTATCATCTATTGAAAGTATTCTTTCAGTCTCTTAACAGTAAACTTTAAAAGGTAGAATATGGAAGATAAATTTTTAAATGAGCTTTTTATATCAAAATGGCTCCAGGACGGACTAACTGAAATTGAAAAGAACGAGTTTAACGAGTGGTTGCAGGTCCATAATGAACACAGGAAACTGTTTGAGGAATTCCGTTTAATCTGGGATCAAGCGGGGCAGATTTCTTTTCCAACCCATAACAAACAAATCGTATGGGAAAAAATACGAAGTAAAATCAGTCAAACGGCGTCCGGTAAGCCGTATCCATTTATTTCCGGTAGTCTTCAATTGTTACAATGGGCTATACCCGCCGCAGCGACGATATTAATCATTATTGGGTTATATTATTTTCTACAAAAAGATACGTTGACAGTTGAAGCGTTAAACGGTAAGGTAACCCACGTGATCCTGCCGGATAGTTCGGAAGTGATTTTGAATGCGGGTTCACAGATGGAGTACCCAACTTCCGGATGGGAAGAAACACGCAATGTCAAATTGATGGGGGAGGCCTATTTCAAAATCAGGAAAGCACAAACGTCATTTATAGTTATATCGGATGATGTTTCTATCGAAGTACTGGGTACCGAGTTTAATGTCAAAACAAGAAATGACAAGACGGAAATAGTATGCACAAAAGGAAAAGTAAAAGTGGCTTCGGCATACAGCCCTCAGGAACCGGTGTTTCTAACGGCAGGTATGGGTACTCATGTTCGTGAACATTCGGTCCCGGTAAAACCCTATTTGGTAGATTCTGATAAAAAAACCGGATGGTTGAAAGGAGAACTCCATTTTGAACAGGAACAACTTTTTTCTGTATTTGAGGAAATCGAACGACAATATAACGTAACGATCCGTACGAATCTGAAAAATTCTAATCAGAAATTTACCGGTCAATTAAAGGTTAGCCAAGTCAGAGAATCTTTGGACTTAATATGCCTGATCGCCGGTATCGACTATACACAAATAAATGATTCAACATTTTTTATCCATCAATAATCTGGAGTAATATCAATGACAAAAACGGTTTTAATGATAATCGGTTTAACGCTGATCTTTATCATGCCTTTTACGTTGGCGGGACAAGAAAATGAAGACTCGGAATTGCGTCCACTAAAGATCGTACTTGCAGAACTGGAGAAAGCTTATGATGTAAAATTTTCCTATATGGAAGAGGCCATCCAAGATATTTTAGTGGGTCGTTTCAATCGCACTGAAAAAATAGAGTCTATTCTTATCGAGTTGCTTTCCGGAACGGATGTGTCCTATAAAATTATCGACGCAAAAAATATCATATTAATCAAATCAAAGAAAAAACAGAAACAAAAAGAACAAACGACGAGCAGTCAGAACGGTTCTATTAGTGGTTTTGTGCGAGATGCATCCAGCAAAGAATGTTTAATAGGTGCCAATGTGTTTCTGCTAGGCACCAATTGGGGGGACGCCACCAATCTGCAGGGTTTTTTTAGTCTGCTTCAGATTCCTGAAGGTCGTTATATTCTGGCATGCCATTATATGGGCTATAAACCTTACAAAATTCCGATAGAAATCAAAGCCGGTCAGAAAAAGAGCGTGACGATTGCAATGGAATCCGATGAAATCACGGGCGAAGAGATCGTAATTATAGCTGATTCGGTAAGAAGCACCATCGAGCGCATGTTTACGCGACCTTTGTCTAAAATAGAAATAAAACCCATCGAGATAAAAAATCTGCCCCAAGTAGCCGAGACGGATATATTGCGATCCTTCCAATCGATGCCTGGAATTTCAGCTGTATCTGATTTTTCTTCCGCATTGTATATCCGGGGAGGCACCTCCGATCAAAATCTTTATCAAATCGACGGGGCCGACGTTTATAATCCAGAACATGCGTTCGGCTTATTTTCAACCTTTAACACGGATGCTATAAAAAACGTAGAACTATCTAAAGGAGGATTTGGAGCCGAATACGGTGGGAGACTTTCATCAGTTATGAACATTACAAACATGGAAGGTAACCGCGAAAAATTTGAAGGTACCGCTTCGTTAAGCTTATTATCGGGGAAAACGAACTTACAATTTCCTGTAAAAAATAACGGGGCAGTTTCGGTTTCGTTGCGAAGGACGTATTTTGACCAGACCGTCGGCCGGGCGATTAAAGATATTCCGAATTATTATTTTTATGATGGCAGCGTCAAAGGTTTTTTTCAGATCGATGACAAAAATTATTTAACGGTAAGTATGTTCAAAGGTCGGGATGTATTTGATCTGACGAGCAACACTCATACTAACGATGACGGTGATATTGATTTGAATTGGGGTAACACCAACGGTAGTATCCGATGGACAAGGGTATTCAATCCCCAGTGGTTCGCCAATTTCTGGGTAACCGGAAGTCTATATGATTGCAATTTTAATTTCGATCGTATCCAGCGATTTGCTCAGAATAACCGGATAACCGACTGGTCTCTTAAAGGTAACATTACCTATAAACAATCCCAGTACCTGACATATAAAGTCGGCTTTGAACAGAAAAATCTAAATGTTTCATGGAAAGTTAATGACGAACCCAGCGCGTTATTTGTGAATTATAAAAATCCCGCTTATTTGATTGTTACGTATTTTCAGACGGATTGGGAACCCAATGAACAATGGTTTATTGAAACCGGTTTTCGTACGAATTATTTCAACAGCCAGAAAAAAATTATTTTGGTTGAACCGCGCGGTTCCATAAAATATCGCCTGACGGAATCTTCGAACATTAAAGCGGCCGGTGGGCTGTTTTATCAGTTCTTACACCGCATTCCCATGGATATGTACGGCGTATGGATGACGTCTAACGATTATTATAAACCCTCCTCGGCCTTGCATGCGATACTCGGATATCAATATCAATGGCAAGACATTTATGAACTGGAGGTTGAAACGTATTACAAAAAATATTACAACATCTATGCGTATAATCCTAATTTTACCATTACCATGCGACCGACGTCGTATGACCCCGTAGGGAATAGTGTTTATAATAATTTAGACGGTATGCTCAATATAGGAGACGGTTATTCGGCCGGTTTGGAAATCATGCTAAAAAAGATAGCCGGACCCCTGACCGGTTGGACAGGCCTCACCTTGTCCCGAACGCTAAACCGGTTTGACGGTGTCAATCAGAATAAAAGTTTCACGCCTAGACATGATCGTACCGTCATGGTTAATACGACCTGTAATGCCGATGTTAGAAACACCATGCGATGGCTGAAGAATAAACCTTTACAACAGGAAAAAAGTAAATGGATATTAGGTATTAATTTTGTCTATTCCACCGGACAACCCATTACATTGGTAGGATCCAGTTATTGGATCCGCTCATCTCCGGATGCGCATCAATTAATATACAAATATCCAAGCACCATTAATAAATTTCGTTTGCCGTATTATGCGCGGTTAGATCTTAGCGTTACTTATCAAAGACAATACACGCGCTGGCTGATGGAATATTATTTACAAATCTTTAATGTGGGTTTCCGTCAGAATGTTTGGTACGTTGAATATAATACATTCAACAGGGAAGGGCAGATATTTCAGACCGTTAAACCCGTTCCTATGTTTCCTATTGTGCCGACCTTCGGTGTTAATTGTAAATTTTAAAAATTCAAGGAGCGTTTTTTATATGAAACCATTTTATTTTAGATTATTAGGCGTTATTACAATATTTTTTAACGCCGGATGCGGTGATACCAGTATTAAGGTAGGTCCAAATTCATATGAACCGAAAATTGTTATTGACGGGTATATTTATCCCGGAAATATAGTTCAGGATATCCGGATTATGAGAAATAATCCGATTAACGGAACCCTAAGTGATGATATAGCACTTGATTCTGCGCTGGTAACGATCACAGATCTACAGACCTCAATGGTATATCCTTTGATATTCGATAAAAATGGCAAAGCGTACCGGTATGACAGCACTGATTTGGTAATCGGTTACAATAAAAGGTATCGTTTGGATGTGCAGGCGGAAATTGACGGTAAGGTATTGAACGCTTCGAGTATTACCACCATGCCCGACAGCGGTTTTCAGATTCTCGAAACAGAAAGTATTATTGACAGTTTAACTTACCGTCAAAGGAATACTTTGGGTAGGTTGGAGAATTTCTTACTTCGGTTTCAGCGTTCGCCAAATACTTCTTTCTATGCAATTTCTATTACCTCCCTTGATGCAGATACATCGACATTTATATATTATCCCGCAAACCCGGCCGGTAATATCGATAGGAATGAGGTACTAAGAACGTTTGAATATTACAGGCATATAATGATTTATGTTAATAATACGCCGATCAGCGCCGGTATATCAGAGCGCTCTATTGATTGGGCGGATATATGGTTTTACGGGCGATACCAGATCATTGTTTATGCCGCCGATAGGAATTACAGAGATTTCTGCCTCTCGTTCGATAATGTTGAGGAGCAAGATGGTAATTATCATGAACCCGCTATGCATATTCAGGGCGATGGCATTGGTGTTTTCGGATCGATGATCGCTGATACAGTTTTTGTGAAGGTTTTACGTTAATCGTTTACTAAAAGGATCTGGGAATAGTTAGAGGTTTTTCTATGAAATATAAAAATCAATTACCGCAAACTCACTTGATTGATAAGAAGAACTTAATTAAGACAGCAGATAACCCAGAATCAATAGAACGTGATATTGGCGACAGAATGTCCGATCATTTATTGTATCCTCCGTTAATCATTGATATCACTGAAAAGCAGCAGCGTAAACAAATTAGAACATTAAGATCCTGTGCTATAGCAAAACATATCGACGGTTGCTGGGATTGTAAAGCGTTTTCTGGCTGCAGGAAAATTTTATTTTTGCAAAAAAAGGTATTAGAATGATAAGGTAACGAGCCTCATCGTTAATTAGTTGTTTTATTTGATCCGGTCATTTCATTATATACACTCTCAATGTTCTGCTTCAGCAGTTGCGGCCATTCCAGATGCTTAAATTCCGGGAGCGTGATTTCGTTCTGCATCTGTTCCAGCGTACGGCCTTTTTGAATCGCGTTACGAACGGCTTGGCGCAGGGAAGTCAGGTAGTTGATTTTCTTCTGAAGGCCTGATTTATCGGTTATTTCGCCGTGTCCGGGAATCACGAGGTCGATATCCCACGCCATAACTTTTTGCAGTTGATCTATCCAGTTTTCGGTGTTTGACCCGTCCGGCCAGATAATGTAGGGAACTCTCCCATGGAACAGCATATCACCCATATGGACAGTTCTCTGATTCACGAAATGGACCAGAATATTACAGCGGGTATGCGCCGGTCCGGGATAAATAAGCCGCACGGTATCATGACCCGCGTAAATGGTCATGGACTCATTAAAAGTGACGGAGGGATAAATGACCCTGGCCGTGTTCATTTCATCGAGATAATTCTGCAGATCCTTAAGTTTTTTTTCAGCCCCAACCAGATTCGTATCATGATTCTTTTTATAACGATCGATATTTTTCTTTAATTCGTCAATTTGCGCCGGCAGATCTTTCTCGATAGAATTTTTTATTCGGCTTTCGTTCCGTTTCAAATGCGCGGAAATATGGTCGTGTCCAATGATGACGGGCGAACCCGGAAAGGATACTAATCCCGCCGTATGATCCCAGTGGTAATGGGTGAGAAGGATATACTTTATCGGTTTGTCGGTTACGGTTGCCACTTGTTCCCCAATGCGCCGGCCCTGGGCGGGATACGTTCCGGCGTCCACAACGATGACGCCGTCATCGGTTACAAGAAACACGACATTGCCGCCGCGGGATTCGCTGACCTTGTAAAGACGGTCAGCGATACGGACAGGCCCGTCCTGCGCAGTAACCCGTTGTACCGATAAAAGACTCAGATGATATACTGCCGATAAAATCAAAAGCGCGATGCATTTCATGAACATATTTTAGCCGAAAAAATTGGATAAGGTAAAATCATCATTGATTATTATAGGATAATTAATTAACATTTGCAACAAACATAGTCCAAACCATGGATTTATTTTATTTCGTTTATCAAAAAAACATTCGGTGCAATAAGATCATATTATGAAAAAAATATTTCTTGTCTTTCTAAACATCGGATGGATAGCGGGTTTTAACCTTTATTCACAGACCGGGGTTGTGCAATTTACAATTAACCGGGATATGGGCATATCATTAGGAGCCCTGCATAAACAAAGCTGGAATATTGACCGGTTGGGTTTCGGTTTATCCGTTCAGCTGAATTTTTTCTTAAAGGACCGGATATCGGTGGGAGCTGAAGCGGGTTTTCTCGACATCAAAGGCAAGCCGGCCAGCGACGCACTTCGGGTAAAAAGCTACTCCCAGTCCTTCACGGCATTTGTGAATTATTATTTTCCGCCGACAAAAGTACTCCGGCCTTATACCGCACTCGGAGCCGGCGCTAACGCGGAGACGCTGACATTTACACTACAGAACTCCAGTATGCAACTCGACGTTTATGATGTTGTGCTAACGCCGCATGTGTTTGTCGGTACCGGTCTGGAACTGAAATATTCCAGGCATACTTCTGTGACCGTGGACGTTCGTTATAAAAACATATTTTCTGACGGCCGGCATTACCGCCTTGACAGGCAAAAAGATCGGCTGAAAGGAAACACCCATCTTCTTGCCCTATCCGTAGGCGCGCGATTTGATATGGTACGGTAAAAGGCTTTGAAGAAGCACCGCGAAAGCCTCTGATGAATTATCTGTTTCCGTTTATAAAAAAGCCCCAGGATCCGCAATTACCGGTTCGTTTAAATGAAGCGGCGGTGCGTTTAAGCGGCAAGTTGAACCGCGTCAATCCGGCGGAACTCGCTGTCTCGGATTATAACAAAAAATATCTTGCGAAATATATTCGCAAAATGCGGCAGACGCTTCAGAAGTACGTCTATTTACTGATGACGGCGCTGGACGGTACCGGCAAACGCGCCGAGGACACTGTTTTGATAGATTACGGAGGCGGGTCGGGACTGATATCGTTGTTGGCCAAGGAGGCCGGCGTCGGAAGAGTCATTTATAATGATATTTTTGAAACTTCCATAACCGATGTTAAGGAATTGGCGCGCGTATTTGAAATTGACCTTGACGATTATATCTGCGGTGATATTCAGGGGGTTCTGGAATACACACGCCGGTTGAACCTGAAGCCGGATGCGCTTGTTTCCAGTGATGTGCTGGAGCATATCTATGATTTGGATATGTTTTTTGGGGCGCTGGTTCATCATATGCCGGATGGTTTTTCCTTCGCCATGACGACCCACGCGAATCCGGGGAATCCGGTCATCAATTATCTGCTGAAAAAAAAGCAGCGCGCGCTGGAATTAACGGACCGGCCTCCGGAATGGGGGCACAAAGCCAGCGACTCTCTGCGTTCCTATCGGCGTCTTCGCATGGACATTATTCGTGAAGGGTATCCGAGTCTAAATGAAACGGAAATAAATATGCTGGCGCTTCGGACACGGGGCCGGCACCGCGGCGATATAATGAAGTGCGCCGAAGAGTATGTAAGGGCCCGTATCATGCCGCCCATGCCGGATCATCCCACCAACACCTGCGATCCGCTGACCGGCAACCGGGCCGACCGGCTGATGAAACCGAAGGTGTATTTGCAGATTCTCAGCCAGGCGGGTTTCCAGGCGCGGCTGCTAAACGGATATTACGGTCATCCGCGTCCGCTCGTGCGGCGTATCATCGCGCGGCTGCTGGATTTAGGCATATACCTGACGGGTCGTCAGGGTTACCGGCTGGCATCGTATTTTATTATTGCGGGAAAGAAATCGCCACATACCGGCGGCGTTTAACTTTCTCATCCTGGCAAGCCTGCGGTTCGCGGGTGATCTCCGCACCGCTTCCGGTCTTGCGGTTTGGTAAATTGGATCATCACGTTTTACGGAAACATCATTGAATAGCTGATATACACGATTGTACCCAGGCCGATGAGCACATTGACGGGTTTTACCGGCGGCTCGAAGGCGATCATTAACCGGAGCGGAAGAATGCCCGATAAAGCGTATACCAAAAGTCCCCACGGCGAATGGCCCGTTTTGGAACCCGCCATCAGGTCGAAAAAAAGTTCCTGCCAGAACAGGACAAGAATCATGGTCATCACCGGCTGAAGATAATTCCGGAAAAGCGCGGTTTGGAATACCTTCTCCAGCACCTCCATGCATAAATAAGAAATGCCGATCAGGCTGAGGATCATCCCGGCAATCGTTAACAGGCCGTACCAGATCTTACCGTTAGCGAAAAACGTGATCATGTAAATGATGCCCAGCAGCACCGTCAGAATCAGCAGTACCATCATTATGAAAAACAAAAAGGGATTTTCTTCATCGTTCTTGCCGTTTTGAAGGGCCGGCACATCGGCCGCTGCGCCCATAATCACGGATACAAGGCCGGGGATCAGCAGCAGCAGAAAAGCGAATTCCTCCAGATTGCCTCGCCGGTACAGAAAGAACGGAAAGAAAAACGCAAGAGTCAGCGCGGTGGTTACTATAAAGAAACCCAGGACCCGGGAGAGGGATTTCCTAAACCGCCCGGCACCGGCCAGGATACTACCGCGCAGGCCTGCCAGGTACATCGGCACCGTAATATCAATCAGCAGGATAACCACAGCGAGTCCGGTAGAGTTGAATACGTTCAAAAGCGTTTGGCCGGGAGGAATGACATAAACGTTCAGTAAGACAAAGAAAGCCAATAGGCTGAAATCCACAATCAGTTCGTAGGGGTTGATTATTTTAAATGTTGCGGAAGCGGATGTTTGGGGCGTATCCATTATCCATAGTGCTCCGGTAAAGGTGGCGGTTGTTGGTCAACTGAAGAAAGGCAGGGATGGCTGTTTACCAGGTTTGGCAGTGAATTAGTTTTTCTATAAATATAGGCTTTGCGCGCATTATAAACAACAGAAAATCCTACGAACCTCCGAAGGGTAATGATACGAACAGCCCGACGCATGGTATGTTAAGAAAAAACTTGCGAATCAATGAATTTGTAGCTAATCTTACGCAAAACAAAATATTAAGACAGGGCGTTGTGATGAGTAAATCCGGCCAAACAGATATTCGCAGTACCACCATTCTTGCCGTACGCCAGCGAAGCGAAGTAGCCATTGGCGGAGACGGACAGGTCACCATCGGCGATATGATCATTAAGCACGGCAGCAGGAAGATCCGTAAATTATATCATGATACCGTCCTTGCCGGTTTTGCCGGAGCGGCTGCTGATGCGATAACGCTTCTGGACCGGTTTGAAGGCAAACTGAACGAGTTCAAAGGCAACATGACACGTTCTGCCGTTGAACTCGCCAAGGAATGGCGTACGGATAAATATTTACGGCACTTGCAGGCCATGCTGGTGGTGGCTGACAAAGAAAAAACGCTGGTGATTAGCGGCACGGGCGATATCATCGAGCCGGATGACGGGTTGGCGGCTGTGGGTTCCGGCGGCGCTTACGCGCTCGCCGCCGCCCGCGCTCTGACACGCCACTCAGAACTTAACGCCGAAGCCATTACACGCGAAGCGTTGAAAATCGCCGGCGAACTGTGTGTGTATACGAACGAACATATCCTTGTGGAAACGCTTTAATACCCATTAGCCGGGAAGGAATCCGTAAAATTCAAAACCATTTAACATCCTATGTCATAGTGGCTATTCAAAATACTAACAGGAGCAAGCCGTGAGTTCAGCCGTTGCGCGCGTCATTGTCGCTGTCATATTTATTCCGATTATCATCCTTGTCTTATATCTGGGGAATATTTATTTTCTTATTTTCATCAGCGTTCTGATCGCTGCCGGCATTGTGGAAATGCACGGAATCAGCCGTAAGAAAAGCGTGGAGATATTATGGTGGCTGGCAGTACCGTTCGGCGTGGCGTTTGCCTGTATCATGCACTGGGCGTGGACGGATTATCTGTTGATATGGCTATTTTTGTTCATCCTGCTGGCGATGGCTATTGAACTTTTTTACCGCCGGACATCTTCGCCGCTGCTGAATATCGGCATGACCGTTTTTTCGACACTATATGTTGCCGCGTTGATGAGCAGTCTGATTTGGCTCCGTAATTTGCACACCAAGGATCAGGAGGCAGTATCTCCCGGTTTCGAGATTGTCGTTTTTATATTAACCGCCATCTGGAGTTGCGACACGCTGGCTTATTACGGCGGTATGCTGATGGGCCGCCATAAATTATACGAAGCCGTCAGTCCCAAGAAAACCTGGGAAGGGGCCGTCAGCGGTTTTTTCGGATCGTTGGGCGGCGTATTGCTGGTGCAGTGGATATTGGAATTGACCGGTGCGCGTCTCTATTTCTCAGTTGTACAAATACTTGTTATCGGAGGTCTGGCCGGTACCCTGGGGCAAGTCGGTGATTTAGCGGAGTCGTTGCTTAAACGCGATGCCGGCGTCAAGGATTCGGGGGCGCTCATTCCCGGGCATGGCGGTATTCTCGACCGTTTCGACAGTCTGTTGTTCGTAGCGCCGGCGGTATATATTTATGTAAAATTATTTGTTCTCTAATCACTGCACGGGTTAGGCCTTGTTTACTTCCTGTCCAATTTGAAATAACCCGTCAGGGTCTGCAGCCGGTCGGTCAGATTATTCAGATAGTCAGCGGCCTGGGCAATCTGCCGGATGCTGCCGGCGATTTGCTGCGTGGCGGCGTTGACGCTCTTGACGTTCTCAGAAACCTGTTCGCTGGCTGAGGACTGTTCGTTGGAAGCGATGGCAATTTCGGAAATCATCTTGTTAAGGTTCTGAAGGGCATCGACGATCTGTTGGAGCGCGTTACGGGCGCGGTCGACGGAACTGAGGCCGGTGTCCACATCATTGCGGCTGTCTTCCATGAAGGAGACGACTTCCATGACGTTTTTCTGCATCTTGGAGATCAGTTCGCTGATTTCCAGCGCCGAACGACCGATGCGTTCGGACAGTTTCTGGATCTCATTGGCGACGATGGCAAAACCTTTGCCTTTATCGCCGGCACGCACCGCCTCTACGGACGCGTTGAGGGCAATCAGGTTTGTCTGCTTGGTAAATTCCGTGATAATCTCGGTGATTTTACCGATCTGTAAGCTGCTGGTGCTTAGAACCTGGATGACGTCGGAAGATTTCTTGATGCTCTCGGCGATGCGGTTCATGCCGGTAACGGCGGAATCAATCACATGGATGGCCTCTTGGGCGGTTTGCTGTGCCTGGATGGTGGTTTCCTTGGTGTTGCCGGCGTTTTCGGCGGTCTGCTGGATGGTGCGGGTCATCTCTTCGATAGCCGAAGCCGCACCCGACGTCTGGGCCGTCTGATTATTGGCTTCGTTGGAAATGCTCTCGGTGCTGGCGGAGATTTCCTTGGCAGAAGTCATCAGCGTATTCATGACCTCCATCAGTTCAAGCAGCACATTGCGCACCGATCCGATAAATTTATCAAAGGACTGCGTCAGACGGCCGATTTCATCTTCCCGGTGCATGGCCATTGTAATATTCAGGTCCGCTTGATCCATCATCGTCGCGACTTCCTGTATGGGTTTGAACAAACGGCTTGAAAATACCCATATGGATCCAATAATGAGAATAATACTTATAAAACCCGCAAGGCTAAAAATTAATAACAAAGTATAAGCGGTACTGTACATTTCGCCGGTAGGCACTACCATAACTAACGTCCAACGGGTGCTTGGAATCGAGGTATAGAATACGGTGGTATTTTTTCCAAGCAGCGGGTCCGTCGTTTCAAACATACCTTCAGTATTTTTCCGTATCGTATCCATGAATGTTTCATACAGCTTATTCTTGTTGGCTTTACCGAAATCCGTCACGGTTTTGGTGCCAATATATTCCTTATCCTTAAAGGACATGAACACGCCGCTTTGGCTTAGAAGAAACATATAACCGTTATCGTAGGCTTTGAAAGCGCCTATTTCTTCATCAATTTTTTTCAGAGAAATGTCCACACCGCCAACTCCAACCGACGTTTTTCCGTAATGAATCGGAGCGATCCAGGAGGTCATCAGCACGCCTTCGTCCAGGTACGGCTCCATGATGGTCATCGCGTTATTGGCGCGGGGAATATCGTACCATTCCCAGTTGTTTTGTTCCGCAGAAAGCGGCGTGAACGCCGCCATGACGGAGGGCTCACCCTTGATCCGGTTCCAGTAAAGGCCAAATCTCCCGAAATAACTCACTGAATCTTTTAGGAATAATTTATCCTTGCCGTCAAAAGCATTGGGTTCGAAAGCCACATACGTACCGAGCGCGCCTGGATTGGAAATCAGTGTGTTGTAGAGAAAACTGCTGACTTCTTTACGGTCTTTACCCTTATAGGCATCCATGAAATCCACTATCGTTTGAGCGACAGCCCGGTACGATTTCAGTTCGGCGTCAAATTTGTTGGCTTGCTTCCTGAGAATTTCCTGTGATAATTTACAGGCCTCGGTTTGCATCGTGTTCATTGTAATCACAAATACAACGGCGGCCAGGATCATAGCTATTATGAGTATGACGGGTATAATATACAGAAGGAGCTTGGTACGGATACTTATAAACATGATGTGTCTCCCGTTTTGCCGGAAAGGATTCCGGTGTGTTTGGTGATACAGAAAACATAAGACATGTACGATAATATAAAGAAAATGAAGAAGAAAAAAAAGAAATAATTAAAATACGCCATAAGGGCGCTCGGGATTTGGATTATTCATATCTCAGCGATTCGACCACGTTCGCTTTTGCGGCTTTAAGGGCGGGATAAAAACCGAACACCAGTCCCACGATGACCGACAGACCAAAGCTCAGACTGACCGCTTCGGGCATGATGATCAGGTTCCAACCGGCGTATACTTCCAAAGCCGATGACGCCACGTACGCAAGGCCGATGCCCAGCAGGCCGCCGATCAGGCAAATCAGCAGGGCCTCGATAATAAATTGAATAAGGATATCACGTTTTCTGGCGCCGACGGCCTTACGGATGCCGATTTCTTTGGTGCGCTCGGTAACGGAAACAATCATAATATTCATGATGCCGATGCCGCCGACAATTAAGGAAATAGCGGCGATGGAGGCGAGCAGTACCGAAAGGGTCTGGTTGGTCTCCTGCGCGGTGGTAATAATGTCGGCCTGGTTACGTATTTCAAAATCATTTTCCTGGTCGGCGCGGAGGCGGTGGCGGCGGCGCAGAATCCGTTCGATATCAAACGTGGCGTCGTCGAGCGCCTGCTGACCGATGGTTTTGAAGGAGATCCCGCTGATGTAATCAATGCCGAAAAGGCGCTGCTGGGCGGTGGTCAGAGGCGTAACAATCTGATCGTCCTGGTTCATCATGCCGGTCTGGCCTTTGGTGTCGAACAACCCGATCACCTGGAAATTTTGTCCCCGGATTTTAATGGTTTTGCCGATCGGCGATGCCGTTTCGAACAGGTTGGTGCGGACCGTGCTGCCAAGGATACATACTTTGCTGCCGTTTTTATATTCGTCCTGGCTGAAGAATCGGCCCTCCGCAAGCTGGTAGTTTCGTACCGAAGGGTAAGCCAGGGTGGCACCGACGACCTGTGTGTTGACGTTTTTGTTTTGGTATTTGATTTGCGCATTGCGGGAAAGTTCCGCTGAAAAATCGAGAATGACATCCGACTCCCGGTTGATAATTTCCGCGTCTTCGATTTTCAGTGTCACGGATGTTCCGGCGCCCTGGGCGGCCGGCCCGGTTCGCTGCGATCCCGGACGGACGAAAAGAATATCTGTGCCCAGTCCTTTGAGCCGCTCGTTTACCGCTTGACGGGCGCCTTCGCCCAGCGCGACCACGGTAATAACCGCGCCTACGCCGATAATGATTCCCAGCATGGTCAGCAAGGCGCGCAGTTTGTTGGCCCGAAGCGCGTTCCAGGCGGTGATAAAACTTTCGAGGATATTCACGATACGTATCCGGTTAACTTTTTAGTTGCGACGGCCGGTGGTCATGCCGCTGCCCATACGGTTCTTCAGCATCTCCTTGCGGCGCTCTGATTCCAGCTTGGCCTGGGAGAATTTAACCAGCACAACCTTCGTAGAGTCTGTCAGTCCGCTGATGACTTCGGAATAATCGAAATTGGCGGCGCCGATTTCCACCGGTCGCAGTAATAATTTATCCTCTTCCTGAACGACCACAAATTTCCGTTGCACCTGTATGGCCGATAGATCCTCGTTCGGAACCGTTTCATTTCTGTTGCGGTCATCCCGGCCGCCTTTCCGTTCCTTCCATTTTTTTATCCGGGCGGAATCGGGTTTTCCGGATTCCGCTTTAGATTCTCGGGAGTTCATTTCTACGCCGGCGTCGCGTAAAGTGGCCATGTCCGTACGGATTTCCGCATCGTCACGTAGCAATTCATTGGAAATGAGCAGCACATTCTGTTTGTTATATATGTCAATGGTGATTGTGCCGTTCATGCCCGCTTTGAGGCGGTTTTCGCGGTTTGGCACCAGAATAACCACGTCAAAGGTCGTTACGTTCTGGGTAACCGTAGCCTGTGCGGCGATGCGAACCACTTTGCCGTAGAAGACACGGTCCGGATAGGCATCGGCGACGATTTTGGCCTCCTGCCCGATGCGGATGCGACCAATGTCCACCTCATCCACACTGGCTATCATGTACACTTCATCCATGTTGGCGACGCGCGCGATGGTGGTGCCGCCCCCGACATTCGACACGGCCGAGGCGATAATCTGGCCCGCCGAAACATTGCGCGACAGGACGATACCGTTGACCGGGGATAGTACAATCGTTTCGGCCAGCTTCTGCCGCGCCAGCAGCAATGCCGAATTGGCTTTAACGACATTGGATTTGGATTTCACATAATCCACATTAATCTGGTCGAATTCCTGCTGGGAGATCAATTGCTTGTCAAAAAGGTCTTTCGCGCGTTTCCAGTTGTTCTCCTGCTGGATAAGCGTTGCCACGGCCACCTGAGAATCCGCCAGCGCCTGCTCAAACGCGTTGCGGGTGTCGGTCTGGTCCAGCCGCGCGATGAGCTGGCCTATCCGAATACGGTCGCTGCTTTCGATCGGTATCTGTTCCACAACCCCGCTGGCTTTGGATTTGACTTCAATAATATTAATCGGCGTGATGACACCGGTTGCCGTAACCGATACATTCAGGTCGCCGCGGGACAGATTCATCACGCGTTTCACGATAGCGGATGTACCCGGTATCGGTTTTTTTTCGTCATCAGGTCCCCGGAAAAAAATCCAGTAAATCCCGGCGGCCAGAATCAGAAAAACGAAAGAGTAAAAGAGCGGTCGTTTATACTTCACAATAGTTCCTTAAATTTGTAATTATTCAGCATTATTAGACATCAAAAAAGATGTAGGGTTTAATCTAAATCGGATTATTTTTTTCGTTTAAATAAATAAGCGCTGTCTTCCAATCGGCTTTCCTTGCCGTCGGTATTTATGGCATACTGAGCGCCGCTCCATATCGAAGCGCTGCCGTGATCGCCTTTTTTATTTAGGGCGTAGAATTTAACGTCGAATTTCGGGCGGCGGTCGTCGGTCAGCAGGCGCGCTTCTTTGGTACGATCCGCGATGCGCTTACAGGCCGAAAGGCAGGCTTGTTCGGGCGACTGACCCTGCCGCATGTACTCTACAATCATCACGCTGCTGCAGTGGAGCAGGTTGGCCTCCCCGCGGCCGGTGGAACCGGCCGCGCCGACTTCGTTGTCCACATAAAGCCCGGCGCCCAGAATCGGCGAGTCGCCCACGCGGCCTGGAATTTTGAACGCCAGTCCGCTTGTGGTCGTCACGCCGGATATATCGCCCCGTTCATTAATCGCGAGGCAGTTAATCGTTCCGTGTAATCGGAAAAAATTTTTCAAACTCTCGCCGATATCTTTATCCTCCATCGAGTGGGGCGGGAGCCAGTCGTCCTCGTTACTGAGGTTTTCTTTCCACTTAAGCCAGACCTCGCGAGCCCGATCGGTCAGAAGGTTTTCTTCCCGGAATCCGTGCGCCCGGGCAAATTTCAAAGCGCCTTCGCCTACCAGCAGGACATGATCGGTGCGCTCCATGATCACCCTGGCAACCTTCGAAGGGTTTTTGATGTTTCGAAGCGACGCGACGCCCGCGCCGCGGCAGGTGGGGCCGTGCATCACGCAGGCGTCGAGTTCCACCACGCCGTCCTCGTTCGGCAGGCCGCCGTATCCAACGCTCATGTCATCGGGATCATCCTCAACAATATTTACGCCGGCTATCACGGCGTCCAGTGTATCCTTGCCCGCGCGAATCATTTGCATAACCGCGGCTGTCGCTTTCAGACCGTTGGCGCTCGCGATCACTACCGGTGCCACAGAACCGGCGTTTACGATTTTATCCATCCATGGCCAGCGGATGGCCGTGATGCCAATGCCCGCGGCACAGGTGTTTTTCAGGAAATCTCTACGTCTCATGGTAATCGTTTAAATTGAGTAAAGAATTTGCTTGCATAAAAAGTAAATCAAGTAACCTATTAAAATGTAACAATTTAATGTTCACTTTCAAGTACAGCACACATTTTATTTTTTTATTTTAAACCTTTTATCCCGTCATGTAATCTAAATGACTGAATTTGAAACGAAGAATTTACTTAATAACTAAAACACGAAAGGAAACCGTTATGTTAAACCTCAATGTAAAATGGCTGACGGCTGTGATGCTGACGTTGTTTATGAGTACGTGGATTTGTGCTCAGGATTCACAGAGCAACGATGACAGTATAATGAAAAATAGCTTCATCGCCGATATGGGTATGGCCTTTGACGATGACGACGCCATGCCGATGATGGGCGGACCCGGTATGGACTTTCAGTTTGACCACCGCGGCAAGCGTGGACCCTGTATACATCCGAAGGCCGGTTTCGGATACGGCAGAGCCAGAGGACCCATGGGAATGATTTTCCGTTTTGCGGATGATCTCAAACTGACCGAAGACCAGATTGATAAAATTAAGTCTTTGTATCAGACGGAACGCAAAAAGAACATTGCCCTTCACAGCGAACTGGAACTGAAACGCATAGAACTTCAGGAACTGATGGATACGGCCAAACCCGACAAAGCTAAGGTAGAAGCCAAGATGAAAGAGATAGAAGCGGTTCGGACAAAGATTCATAGCAATCGGCTTAATCTGCGCATCGATGTACTGGAAATCCTGACCAAAGAGCAACGGGATCAGCTTGAAAAGATTAAGTTGCAATGTCCCATGGGATACGGCCAGCGGTACATGAAAAAATTCCGAAATTCTGATAACTGATTCATAACACCTCCTTAAGTGAAAAAGGCAGACCCTAAAAGTCTGCCTTTACACTCAAGATAAAATGGCCGTATAATAAATAAAATAAAATCCAAAATACAAAAAAAACAAGAAAGAGGTGCTTTATGAAAACCATTGTTAAGTCCCAACACCTTGTCATCTTATTGGGTATGGCTATTATGATGCTTATTCCCATCGGTTGTGCGGATCAGGATACCCTTTCGGCTGATGAACAGGAAATAGCGGATGTGATTACTGCGGATGAAGACGGTTATTTCGGAGTAGGCCTTTTGGCTGAATCCGATCCGGGCGATATAAGCACTCCAGCCTTCCTGGCCAAAGTTGACTCGGCCATTGATCCCCGCGGCTACGGTCGTCGCGTAAAAATCTGGCGAACCGGCCTGAACATCGAAAAATCTGAGGACGGGCAAAGCGCCATTGCAACGGTATCTTACCGGATGAAGGGAAAATTTATCATCCGCCAGAAATGGACTGCCGACACTGTGTTTATTTTCAAACCAATTGATCATCGGTTCCAACGTAAAATACGTTTTGTAAAAAATACGGATTCGAATGCCATTACCTACTGGAAACGCGATGCGTTGACGCCCGCTTTTGGTATTTCAGAAGGTGGTACCATGCATTTGACAGGCAACATCGTCATTCGCGTATATCATTATTCAAGCGGTCTGAGTGATGTATTTACCGTTTCCGACCCGCTTAATTATTTTCTGCCGTTCGATGCGCTGCCAAACTGGGCGCCGCAGGATACGGTGACGTTGGAAATCGCTATTGCTAATGCCAACACGTCGGACAAGCCGTATGGCATCGCCCACCGCGGCCGGCATCTTCAACCGCTGAGCCGTCTCAAGGGCGTGTTTCATGATGACGGACTGAACGGCGATACTGTTGCCAATGACGGTACGTTTACAATCCGATGGACGGCCATTAATACCGGTATTACCGGCCCCCATGTCGGCCTTTTCGATTTCTTCACAACCAGTACCATATTTACCAGCGAAATGCCCTATAATTCTTTGGTAGTCGCTTTCCCGTATATTAAAAACTGACAAAGTTTTATCCTGTCTGTAAGCCGGATAAATAATTATCCGGCTTTTTTTTATCACGGCACAGAATACATCATTTATTATCGTTCATAAGTTTGTACTTTATTCCGAGATAATATTTTTCAGTCTTGAGTATTTATTGAAAAATTTATCATGTCGGATTTGGTAGACGCTTTTTTACGATAAGAGAAAAAATTTATTTACATATTTTTACTATTTATCTTTAATATGAAAAAGCTTAAATTAATACAATATGTTAAATTATATTCTGAAAAATTACGGTCTTATAGCCGATATCTTAGGCATCGCTATATTAACAATGGTATTTAGTTGTGATAATTTGCCCTATCGTTCTCGGGAAGCTCCGTTCTACAATGGCTTTGAAAGATTGCGCTGGGGTTCCGGGCTTGAACAACTGGATTCGATGGTAACGCATGACTCTTCATGGAATAAAATATCGATTATGGCCGCTTCATCAGGTTCGGGTATCAGTTGCATCGTCCAGAACAAGGGGCAGATTTATTATCTGGATTACAATGCTCTGCGCCAGCTTTACGCGGTTAATTTTATCGTTTTGCGCGATTCGTCGGGAAATATGGATACGCTGGTAAGACAGCTGACAACCCATTACGGTCCGGCCGATATTTCGCGACCGCAACCCAGTTATGAAAAATATATCTGGTCGGTAAACGATCCTACCTGCGCTCTGGATATTCAACTGATTGCCACCGAGCGCCAGTTTGCCTTTCATATACGTAACTTATCCATATCGGAGTAACTATGGACGCCTCGCGTTTTGATCCCAAGGATTTACTTAACCAGATTAAACAACGGCAGCAGGACGAAATTATAGACGTGGATGAGGAAACGGAGCAGTTAGTGATTATTAGCGTTGGCAATGACTGGTTTGCCCTCCACGGGCGGTATGTGAAAGAAATCCTTCCGGATATGCCGATAACATTTGTGCCCGGACTGCCTGATATTTTCCTCGGGCTGGTCAATGTACGCGGCGAACTGGAATCGGTCGTCGATATGGCAAAAATCCTTCAAATACCGGATGCGCGGGTTAATGAACTCAACCGGATTCTTATTCTTCGTGAAGAAAATTCATCTTCCGGATTTCGGGTGGATTATGTGCACGACATCATTGATCTTCCCAAATCACGGATTGCACCGGCGCTGAACGTAGCCGATACCGCGCGCAGCCGGTATTTTATTGGTGAATTTGAAAGAGCGTCCCGCACCGTGCTGGTTCTGGACGCGTCCCGTTTGTTGCGTACCGTTCTGCAGGATGAAATCGCATGATTTTTGCGCCGACGCCAGAAATACAGACGACAACCCAGACTGAGACCGGCGCCACCGTGCTGGAAGCGCTGGTGTTTACCATCAAGATGAATTATTTCGGGATACCGGTTAACCAGATAGAGAGCATTCAATCATTGCCGGAAGATACGGTGCCGGCATCGGAAGAAAAGATTGACAGGATTCTGGGCTTTACGGAAGATTGCTTCTACCTGTTTCCGTCAAGAATAACATTCAAATCCGGACTCCATTCGGAGTATGCCTCACGAACCATGATTATTGACGGTCTGGTGGGTATTTTTGAATTTCGGCTGAATCATCTGTTGCTTTTACCGAAAGCCATTGAATCCCGTCTATCCAATTCTCTGATTTGGGCGGCCGCACGATTGGAAGAACAGGGTCTCAGAGATTTAGTTCTTTTGCTCAATTTTAACCGACTTGCATCCGCGTCATGAAACGAAAACCGGTATGATAAAAAGACATCTATCAATTATTGCGCGTGTGATAACGGCCTGTATCATTTGTGTACTGATGGCCATCACGGCGTGCGCGGGAATAAATGCCGCCGGTCTGGACACAGGCCTTAAAGTCATTTTAATGGCGGCTGTCATCGGATTTGCGCTGATGGGTTTGGGGGTCTATTTACATCACATTTTCATGCCGTTCTACGAATTGATGGATATGCTCCAAATGGCATCGCCGGAGCATCTGGTGAAACATTCCTGGCCGCTGGAAGAGCCGCCACCCGGCGACTGGCAGTTGTTATACCGCCGAATGCATGATATTTTTATAACCGTGCGGCATGTCATTGAAAAAGAGCAAGCAAAGATCGAACAGGTTAAAACACAACACGATCAGATTTTAGGACAGTTAACTCGCTGGCTTTCGGCTCACGATCAGCATATTCGCCTAATTGAACAATTCGGGGAACAAATAGCCGCGACAGACGAATGGCTGAAAAGCATAACAAACGACCTGCAAAGTCTTCCGGAGCCGTTGAAACCCTGGTTGCAATTTTGGGAAACCCATCAGGATGAATTAAATGACGGTAAGCCGTCGCTTAACCAGTTACAAAACCGGCATCTAGTCCGCCAGCAAACCATTCTCCAGTTAATGAATAAATTCAATGAAGTTCTGCTGTCGGTGAAACGGATTCATACCCTCAATGATCAGACCAAACTGATAGCTTTCAATGCGGCTATCGAGGCCTCGACCTCCGGCGATGTCGGGCGGCGCTTCAGTGTGGTAGCTTCGGACATCAGGAAACTGGCGGAAAATGTAGAATATGCCGGCAAAGAAATCGGCGCCGCGGTTGAAGACATCCATCGTTTAGTCGGCGATATGACGGCTACTTTGGACGAAGATACCCAGCGCCTGAATGCCATCAGCAGATTGTATGAACAGATACTCGGGCAGTTTACGGAACTTAATATTTCCAGCCGGGAACTCGGAAGCCGTACCGACGGTTTCACGGGGCTGATCGGCGAACTGCTGATGCCCATAATGAAACTGCGCCGCCAGCACCATGAAATGCTTCAATCCTCGCGACAGTCCGCTGAAGCTGTGGAACAAGCCCTGAAGGCTTTAAAACAAATCCAGGAATATTTGCGCAACTCAACCATATTTAATTACGGGGAATCATCATGAGATTTGGCATCAAGCTATTCAGCATCTTTATGGGTTTTTCGGTTCTGATCAGCGTGTTTCTGGTCGGCACGCTTTATTGGATGGTTTTCCGTCAGGCGGAAAATCACCTTAAATCACAGGTGCAGACGACCGCCTTGTCGCTGGCGCATACGATGAGCAGTTTCATTGACGGGGACAAGCACGCGCTCCTGATGCGGCCTGAAGACGAAAAAACCCCGGCCTACCGCGAAATCCAGCTGATTCTCCGCAAGTTCCGCGATCAGAATCGCAATGAGAATATCTATGTGGAATATGCCTATACCAAAATACGCAGTTCTCCCGATACGATGATGTATATTGTTGATGCCCAGGAAGACGACGGCTCGATAGCGATGATTAATCCCGAAACCGGCGATACGACGTATAACTTCACGCCGATAGGCTCTAAAAGCAAGATCCGCTGGCAGAACGAATTTCATAAACCGGTTGTCAGCGATTTTTATACGGATGCCTGGGGGACGTGGATTACCGGTTGCAGTCCGATTCGCAATTCCAGAGGCCAGATTGTGGGCTATGCTTATGTGGATATCAATGGAAAAAAAATCAACGAAGAACTGAACCGGATGAAACGTCGCATCCTGATTGTTTCGCTGTCGGCGTTTATTGGTGTTATCATTTTTTCCATGTTGCTGAGCTATACATTATCGCGCTATGTCAATCATCCTCTGCGTACGCTGCGTAACGGCCTGCAAAAAATCAAGGACGGCCATTTTGAGCATAAGGTGGCCATTCACACGCGCGACGAGTTCGAGGAGCTTTCGGATGCTTTTAATACCATGGCGGACAACATGCAGGCCATGGCGATACAATTGTTGTCCAGTTCCAAAAAAATAGCCGATTGTTCGAATGAAGTTCTGACGATATCCAAGGATCAGGCCGCGACCTCCAGCGAGCAGTCCATTTCCGTGACCGAGACCACCGCGACGATGGAAGAACTAACCTCCACTTCCCGCTACATAGCCGATAATTCGGAATCCGTGGTGACCATTGCCGCGGAGGCTCATGAAATCTCGCAGAAAGGGGTGGACTTAGCCGCTGTGACCAAAGCCAAGATGGAGGAAATCCGCCGCAAAAGCGAAAGCGATGTCACCGAAATTACCGAGCTTGGTAAGAAAATGCAGAAGATCACGGATGTCATGGATATTATCAACAATATTACCGAGCAGACAAAGCTGATTTCCTTTAACGCCGCGCTGGAAGCGACCGGCGCCGGGGAAGCGGGGAAGCGTTTTTCGGTGGTGGCCGCGGAAATACGCCGCCTGGCCGAAAATGTTGCCGAATCCACCGAGGAGATCAAATCGACAGTAATTGAAGTGCGTTCAGCCATGGATGCGCTGATTAAGAGTTCCCGTGAGAGCGCCGACAAAATCCATGAAGGCGTGGAATTCGTCAATAAGGTGTCCGCCGTGCTTGGCAATATTCTGATTGCGGACCAGAAAACCACCGAGGCGGCCAAACAGATCTCGCTGTCCACCCAGCAGCAGCGTACCGCGAGCGAACAGGTGGTCACTACGCTTAAGGAAATCTCGGAAGGCGCCCGCCAGTTAGTCAAAGCCAGTAACCAGGCCGCGCTGATAGCGTCCGATCTTAACGCGCTTTCGGAGGAATTAAAGAAAACGGTGGCTGCGTTTAAAGTAAAATCTAACTGAGACACCGCGAAAAGGCAGCAAATGAAACGGCTTCTTTTGTTTGATATTGACGGAACGCTGATCCGTTGCGGTAAGGCCCCGCGTCAGGCCATCACCCGCGCCGTCGAAGAAGTATTCGGCACCCGCGGGAATATCGATACCTATTCTTTTTCGGGAAAAACCGACCCGCAGATTATCCATGAGGTAATGACGCAGGCATCCTTCAGCGCCGACGAAGTGCAAAACCGTATGGCACGCACGCTCGACCGATATACCGAACTGCTCGATCAAACGCTAAAGCCGGACGATATCTCCGTACTGAACGGCATTCGTGAGCTTCTGGCGTGCTTTGACAGCCATCCGGATGCGTACCTGGGCCTGCTGACGGGTAATCTTTATACCGGCGCGCGCATCAAACTTTCGCGGGCAGGTCTGGACCGGTATTTTTTAAACGGCCACGCTCCCGTCGGGGCATTCGGCAGCGATTCCATGTACCGTGAACAATTGCCGGCTATTGCCGTACGGCGTGCCCTTGCAATCCACGGCATCGTCTTTAAAGATAAAGCGGTGGTGATCATCGGCGACAGTCCCTTCGACATCTTGTGCGGCCGCCATATGAACGTTCGCACCGTGGCCGTCGCCACAGGGTGGCATGCCCGCGACGAACTGATGCGTTACCACCCGGATATTTGTTTTGACGATCTGGCCGACACCGAACAGGTCGTTGCACAGTTGATGGCTTAGAATGAACGAAAGTAAAAATCATGAAAAAAAAGAGCGTTACGGAATTTACCGAAAAACCTGATTATAAGCTTTACTGGCAGGGATATGATGCCATACGGCCGGATCTGCTTGAAACCTTTGACTATGAATATCCGGGCCGGCGCAATGTGGTTACCATCAGCACCGATGAATTTACCGCGGTCTGCCCGTGGTCGGGATTACCGGATTTTGCCATGATTAAGGTTATCTATGTTCCGGATAAGAAAATTATTGAACTGCGCTCGTTTAAATATTACCTCTTTTCCTATCGTTCGGTGGGTATTTTTCAGGAACATCTCACACAGCGACTTCTGGAAGATCTGGTTCGATGCTGTGATCCGCTTGAAATGACGGTCATCACCGATTATAATATTCGCGGCGGCATTCATACAACCTCGGAAGCCTTTTACAAAAGGCGGCGGACAAATAAACGACGATGAATAATATGAAAAATCCGAACCCGTTTGCTTCCGACCAGATACCGCGCCTGCTGGTGGTGGATGATCAGCCGGAGATGGTCGAACTGCTAAGCGACATTCTCAGCGAAGCCGGCTATGATATAGAATCGGCGACGACCGGCCGCGAGGCGCTGGAAAAAGTCAACCGCCGCCATCCGGACCTGATACTGCTTGATGCGATGATGCCCGGTTTGTCAGGATTTGAAGTAGCCGCCGCTCTGAAAAACGACACGGCCACGCGATTGATTCCAATCATCATGCTTACAGGCTTATCGGATCTGGACGATAAAATCCGCGGGATTGAAGCCGGCGTGGATGACTTTATCGTCAAACCGTTTAATCGGTTGGAACTGCTGACCCGTGTCAAATCGCTGATCCGCATGAAGCAGTATACCGACGAGTTGGAAAATGCCGAAACGGTGATTTTCAGTCTCGCGCTGGCCGTGGAAGCCAAAGACGCCTATACCGAGGGCCATTGTCACCGGTTGTCGTATTACGGCGCCCAGTTGGCCCAGCGCATTGGGTTACCGCCGGATCAGGTCCAGGCCGTGCGCCGCGGGGGCATTCTGCATGATATCGGCAAAATCGCTCTGCCCGACGCTATCTTGCAGAAACCGGCCCCGCTGAGCGAAGAGGAATTTATATGCGTCCGAGAGCATCCGGCCATTGGCGAAAAAATCTGCCAGCCGTTAAAGTCCCTCCGCGCGGCGCTGCCCATCATCCGTCATCATCATGAACGCTGGAACGGATCCGGTTATCCCGACGGCCTGTCCGGCGAAACGATTCCGGTTACGGCGCGAATCATCGCCACGGTCGATCTTTACGATTCGCTCATTACTCAACGACCCTACCGCGCGGCGCTGAACACCGTGGCGGCCATGGAAATCATGCGCGAAGAAACCGCTATGGGTTTATACGACCCGTTCCTCACCGCGGAGTTTATCCGCATGATTGAAAGCGAAAAACAAAACGACATCCAGTCTAATATAGTACCTTCCGTTAATCATTAAACGAGGCTAACCACCGTGCGTAAATATCACCATACGTCCAAATCAAAAACACGTCATCAGGAAACCGCTATCAACATCAGCGACTATGCCTATCGCGCCGAAGAACCCTGGCGGTTGTTCCGTATCATGGCGGAGTTTGTTGAGGGATTTGAAACGTTGAGCCGCATCGGACCGGCCGTATCGATTTTCGGTTCCGCCAGAATTAAACCGGGAACCAAAGACTATCAGATTGCCGAAGAGATCGGTTATTTGCTGGCGAAGTCGGGCTATGCAGTTATCACCGGCGGCGGACCGGGCATCATGGAAGCGGCCAATTACGGCGCCAAAAAAGCCGACGGGCAGTCCGTAGGACTCAGTATCAATTTACCTTTCGAAGATAAATCCAATCCCTACCTTACGGACGAATTGATTTTTAATTACTTTTTTGTCCGCAAAGTGATGTTCGTGAAATACGCCAAAGGCTTCATCGCCATGCCCGGCGGCTTCGGCACGCTGGATGAGTTATTTGAGGCTCTCACGCTCATTCAAACCCAGAAAATCAAACCCTTTCCCATAGTCATGATTGGACGCACTTACTGGAAAGACCTCATCGGGTGGATGAAAGATACGCAACTGCATCAAGGCATGATTTCTGAAGTGGATCTCAAGCTATTTTTCGTAACGGACGATCCTAAAGAAGCCGTTCAGTATATTCTGGATTTCTATAAAAAGAGGCCCAAAAAAAACAAAGCATCGGCTGCCGTGAACAAACGTCGTTGAATGAATCACCTGATCTAATCTTTCTGCAGCCTTCGGCTGAAATGTGACCTACAGGTCTTTTGAATTGCGGCAACGCGGCGCCGCTTTTCAAGCGTCCCGACAAGCCGGAACGCAATCGGTTTTAATAATTGGATTACTGGCCGAGGCCATCCGGTTGCGTAGATACCATATTTTAGAAAACATCATGAAAAAGAAATGTTTGTTCTGTTTGGTTTGTGTGATCTTTTCGAGGTATGCGCGCCCTGTGTGTAACTTCGCTCTGCGCGCAACCTAAAGGTTGCGACTACAGGGTATATGCACAAAGGGCATCACGGTGGCACAAATCCGTGAGGATAAATATTTGCCAAATTTTACGATTCGGCAAATCATGTAACTTGATTTTAGTCCGCTTTTTTTCAATAATCCCATTGAAATCATTATCACCATTCATCCATTTAGGATTGTCCGTCATGAGAATTTTCAAAATCGTCATCGTAACCGTTTTCACGGCCGTATTCGTGATTTCTGGCGTTCAAGGCCAAACACAAAAGAAAAAGACCATCGCTGTTCTTAACTTCGTCAATTCTGGAGGAGTGGACAAAGATGAAATTTCCATTCTGACCGACCGGTTCAATAATTTTCTGGTGAATACGAATGTTTACAAGGTTCTTGAGCGGGAGAAGATGGACGCGATACTGAAAGAACAGGATTTTACAATGACCGATAACTGCAATTCCGCGGAGTGTGCCGTCCAGATCGGGCAGCTGCTGGGCATGGAACTGATGGTGGCCGGCGACGTAGGCTTGCTGGGGAACACCTATTCCATTGATTTGAGACTGATTGACGTAACGACCGGAAAAATCATTCAGACGGAAACGCAGGACTATGAAGGTAAGATTGATGGTCTTCTCGGCGCGATGACCACGATCGCGAATACGTTTGCGGGCGTCAAATCATCGGTATCGGATAATCAGAAAAGTACAGCTGTGACTCAGTCTTCATCCGATACATTCACCGATCCACGCGACGGAAAGACTTACAGAACTGTAAAAATCGGCGATCAGGTCTGGATGGCGGAGAACCTGAATTACGATGCTGGCAGCGGATCAGGGTGTTATAACGATGATACATCTAATTGCAACATATACGGACGTTTATATACATGGGAAGCGGCAAAACTGGCGATACCAAAGGGCTGGCACCTGCCGAGTAAGGAAGAATATGAAATGTTGCTGGAAAGCCTTGGTGGCGAAGGAAAGAGCGCTTATAAACAAATTATCAACGGTGGTTCATCGGGATTTAACGCATTGTTAGGAGGTGACCGTAGCTTCGATGGTTATTTCAAACGCATAGGAGAGCGCGTTGGCGTATGGTCTTCCACGGGGCGCGATAATAGTTACGTGTGGTACCTGGACGTGAGCAGCTATAGCCAGGAAGCCGTCATGAACGACTATCCCAAGAATACCGCATTTTCGGTTCGTTTAATAAGGGATTAGAGTTGTTTGTTTAAAATTATTATAATCATTTCAGAATTGTGAAACGATACATTTACCTCTTGCGCTTTACACCGTTTGCCATAAATTTCATAAATCCAAATCTGACATAAACAATGGAAGACATTTAAAAAGCAATAAAGAATATTCATAAAGCGATTAAATTATCGTTTGAGCATAAGCGTATAGCATTTTCAGCGAAATGGGAGCATACCATATTATTTGCTTGTTTTATTCATGTTTAAAATTTATAATGTTATTATGAATTATAAAGATATCATCACAATCGAACCGGACAAATGTGGCGGAAAACCGTGTATTCGGGGGATGCGGATTACCGTTTACGATGTTTTGAGTTATCTGGCCGCAGGCATGAGCCAGGATGAAATTTTAAACGATTTTCCATATCTGACCGCCGATGATATCCGGGCGTGTTTAAGTTACGCGGCTGACCGTGAGCGAAAGAACTTGCTGATTCTTTCATGAAACTGCTTTTTGATCAAAATTTGTCGCCCACGCTCATAGTACAGCTTATTGATATTTATCCCGGTTCAACTCATGTTTCGTTGGTATCTCCGGATAAAAGTCCGGATTCTGAACTTTGCTCATACGCGGCCGTTAATGATTACCTCATAGTTACAAAAGACTCCGATTTCAGCGACTTGTCAACGCTTTACGGATATCCGCCAAAATTTGTATGGATTTCTATAGGTAATTGCACAACGGAAAAGGTTGCAACACTTTTAAGAGAGCATTATGAAGAAATTAAAAATTTTCAGGATAATAATGAATTCGGCGTTTTATCGCTAATTTGATTATTGATATATGTAACGTTTATATTAATATATGAAAGATTATCATATTAACGTTTTTTACAGCGACGAGGATGAATGTTACGTCGCGGATATTCCGGATTTAAAATATTGTTCTGCGTTTGGCGATACACCGGAGGAAGCAGTTTATGAAGTAAACATTGCCAAGCATTTATGGATAGAAGCCCCGGAAAAAGAAGGCAAGCCGGTTCCTATCCCGCGTTATCGTCCTGTTCTGTATCAAACAGCCGGCATTGAATAATTGTGTTTATGAAAAAATAAAACTTACCAACCAATCTTCGAGGTACATCATGGACTACCGCATCGAAACCGACAGTATGGGCGAAGTCAAGGTTCCCAGTGATAAATATTACGGCGCGCAAACACAGCGTTCGTTAACCAATTTTAAAATCGGCGGTGACCGTTTTCCGCGCGAACTGATCCGCGCGCTCGGCATACTCAAGAAAGCCGCGGCGCTGACCAATAAAGAACTCGGTACCATGCCCGCCGAAAAAGCCGACCTGATCATCAAGGCGTCCGATGAAGTCATCGAAGGCAAGCTGGACGAGCATTTCCCGCTCGTAGTGTGGCAGACGGGCAGTGGCACACAGACGAACATGAACGCGAACGAGGTCATTTCCAACCGCGCGATCGAAATGGCCGGCGGCGTGATGGGCAGCAAAAAACCCATTCACCCGAATGACGATGTGAACAAAGCCCAGTCCTCCAACGACACCTTCCCGACCGCGATGCACATCTCCGCCGCGGAAGAAGTCAATCGCCGCCTGATCCCGATGGTGAAAAAACTGCGCGAGACGCTGAACAAGAAAGCCGTCGCGTTCAAAGATATCATCAAGATTGGCCGTACGCACCTCATGGACGCCGTGCCGCTCACGCTGGGGCAGGAATTCTCCGGTTACGTGCAGATGCTCGACAACGACCTGAAACGCATCGAGATGGCATTGGACGGCTTGTACGAACTTGCATTAGGCGGGACGGCCGTCGGTACGGGATTGAACACGCATCCGAAATTCGCCGAAGTGTCTGCGAAGCACATCGCCAATATCACAAAACTGCCGTTCCGTACGGCGCCGAATAAATTCGAGTCGCTGGCCGGGCATGACGCGATTGTGTTTATGAGCGGCGCGCTAAAGACGCTCGCGGCCTCGCTGATGAAAATCGCGAACGACGTACGCTGGCTGGCGTCCGGCCCGCGTTGCGGTCTCGGCGAAATCCTCATCCCCGAGAACGAGCCGGGCAGTTCCATCATGCCGGGCAAGGTCAATCCCACCCAACCGGAAGCGATGACGATGGTCTGCGCGCAGGTCTTCGGCAACGACGTCGCGGTCAATATCGGCGGCGCGTCAGGGAACTTTGAACTGAACGTCTTCAAACCCGTCATGATCTTCAACCTGCTCAACTCCATTCGCTTACTTGCCGACGCATGCGAATCTTTTGAAGAGCATTGCGCCGTCGGCATCGAACCGATCAGGGAAAATATCAAGAAACATCTTGATAATTCGCTCATGCTCGTCACCGCGCTGAATCCGCATATCGGTTATGATAACGCCGCGAAAGTCGCCAAGAAAGCGCATACGGAAAACCTGACGCTGAAGGAAGCCGCCGTCCGGCTCGGACTGCTGACCCCGGAGAAGTTTGACGAGATCGTCCGTCCGGAAAAAATGATCGGGCCGAAATAACATACAACTTTCCAGGATTCGACAAGCCGGGACCAGCGGGGCACGGCAAACACCGGTCGTCGAATGCCCAGCCATCGAAGGAGTGGTCTATGCCGGTTGTCTCCAAGAATCTGACAACCGGTTTCTGGCCTTATGACCGGTAGCGGGCTTCAGGAAAAAAGAATTGAAGCAATATATCGCTGCTGGTGGATTAGTTAATGCATATACCTATCGGGCCGGCGCCGACATATGATGGATATTATCAGGCGCTGTGGCGAGGTTGTTTAAGGGAAGAACTCAGCGAGGGCCTGGTTCAGCGCGTTAAACTCTGAAATTTTCCTGACCGGCGCGGGAAGAGAGCCGATAAAATATTTTCCATATATCTTGGAACTGAGACGGTTATCCGTAATGATCACCGCGCCGCGGTCGTTCTTGTGGCGTATCAGCCGGCCGAAGCCCTGGCGGAATTTGATTACTGCTTCGGGTACGGAATAATCGAGGAACGGGTTGCCGCCCGCGGCCTGGATACGCTCCATTTTAGCCGCTACCAGCGGATCGGAAGGTACTTCGAACGGCAGTTTGGTGATTACCAGCAATTCCAGCGCTTCGCCGGGGACATCGACGCCTTCCCAGAAGCTGTCCGTGCCGAGCAGGACGGAGGTATGTTCTTCGCGAAACCGGCGCGTCAGGTGGGTGCGCGAGGCTTCTGCGCCCTGGCACAGCAGGGTGAGGCCGGCGCGGCGGAGCGGATCCCTGAGCGCGTTGTAACAGGCCTGCATCAGCGCGTAGGACGTGAACAAAACGAGCGCGCCCCGCCGGTGCGTCGTCAGTATGGACGACAGCAAATCGGCGACCGTTTCGGTGAACGACGGATGCGCCGGATCAGGCGTAAAGTCGGTTACAAAGACGCGCGCCTGTTCCGTGTAATTAAAGGGCGAATCCACCGCTACCGCGTGTACCGGCTGATGCGTGAAGGTATTGAGTCCCAGCCGGCTCTTCAGGTAATCAAATTGCCCCGCTACGGAAAGAGTCGCTGATGAGAGGATACAGGTATTCAGGCGTTCAAACAGTATTTTTGGCAGCATCTCGGCAATGTGCAGGGGCGCGCAGTAAAAACGTAAATCGAAAGAGCGCTCGTTTGCGGGCAATTCATACCAGAAAACGAAATTGGCGTCCGCAGCTTTTGTGAGAAACATAAACGTCTGGGTCAGACCTTCTATCATATCGATGCGGGCGTGTAGCTGCTGACGGAAGTCTTCGGTTTCGTCCAAATCGCTTTCCGACCAGGATGCGGTAATCAGCAGCAGGTTGTTAAGTCCGCTTTTTAGTGCATGGCAGGCCTCAAGAAACAGGCGGTTATCTTCATCTGTGTTTTTAAATATCGAATCGGCGCTCTGATAGCGAATTTTGGCGCGTCCGTTGCCGGAAGTGTTGCGGTTTCGGTTTTCGGCGGAAGATTGGGATTTTCTGGATTCCAGTGCCAGCGACTGAAAGAGCGTCTGGGTGGCCTGCCAAAGCTGAACGCAGGCTTCGGTGGTTTTGTCTAATTCAGCGACGGCGGCGCTTTGATCAAAGTCGGACAACCGGGACTCCCGGATTTTCTGACGCATACGGATTAAAAGTCCCGTTTCAATTTTGTCGCGTTCATACAGCCGGCCGATAAGGTTTTTTACAACCCAGGGCGAAAACTCCATTCCCAGATAATTCTGCGCGACTTTTTCGATATGATGCGCTTCATCGAGTATCAGGTTGTGGTAGGAACCGACAATCGAATTTTCGGTGATAATATCCGAAAAGAGCAGGGCGTGGTTAATTACCGTGATATGGGCTTTACGCGCTTCTTCGCGTACCCTCCGAACGAAGCAGTCGTTGAACTGCGCGCATTTCTGGGCCGGACAATCGCCGCTTTCGGAAGCCAGTTGGTTCCAGAGTCCCGACGGCCGGTCGGCACTGAGCGCCGCACATTCATTGAGATCGCCCGTCTGGGTGCTGTCCAGCCAGAACAGAACCGGCAGGGCGGCCTCCCTTTCCGCGGGCGTCAGATAGAATGAGGGTTCGGAGATAATCTGTTTCCATTTGCGAAGACATAGGTAATTGGAACGGCCTTTGAGCAAAACGGCGGTGAATCGGCCTCCGAAAAGCTCTTCAAGCAGAGGCAGGTCTTTGTAGAAAAGCTGGTCCTGAAGATTTTTGGTGTGGGTGCTGATGACAACGGTCTCTCCCTGGGAATAATTCTTCTGCGACCAGAGTATCGCCGGGACAAGGTAGGCCAGCGATTTGCCCGTACCCGTGCCGGCCTCCGCCAGAAGAACCGACGCCGTGTTAAACGCTTCGGCGATATGAAGGGAAAGCGTGAGTTGTTCCGGCCGTTCTTCATACTGATCCAGATACTGCCGTAATAAACCACCGCTTTCGAATATTTCACGAATTTCTTCAGGACGGATGCGCTCTATGGATTCCTGGTATTTACCGGAGACCATTGTGCCGATTTTATTAGATGGTGGAGCCGGTAAGGTTTTGGGTTTACCTGTGTCCGGCGCGGGATGATCTTTCAGATACTGCTGGATTTTCCGGAACAACTCCCGTTCCGGTGAAGGATTATGCTGAAGGAATTTATTCACTATTGCCAGTCGTGGCCATTCCATGCCGGCGACATGCTCGAGCAGATTCAGGAACAATCTTCCCAGAGCCTGAGCCGGGTCGGAAGCGTTGGCCTGAAAAAAACTGACGGTATCCGAAAAAGAACTGCTGGCCAATGCGGGGAAAAATGTTTTAATCCACGGCGCTACTTCCAGCCAATTGGGGCCGGTGCCGGTTAGCGCCGAATCGGTTTTTTCGTATTGGCTGCATATCGCGTTCATAGCTTCGGCGGCTTCCGCACGGTACCATACCACCACCGGCGTTTCCGTTCCGATTTCGGAAAAAAATTGAATGAGACGCGTATACCGTACAGATTTTTTTTTCGCTGGTTGTCGTTCCTTTTTAGAAGGATAAATGATGCTGAAAGTGCCCCCGTTGTATTCATAAATCCGTAGATCCGACGATTCGGACGATGGCCTTTGCAAGCCCCCTTCCGGCACGTAAAGAATCTTGAAATGTTCCAGCGATAAATATTTAAGTAGTCTATCCATACATTTATCCATGACTCTGGAACAATATACAAGGAAAATTCAAAAATGGTAATAAAATATTCCATGGACACTGAAGCAATATTATTCATTGCGCTTTCGATGGTGCAATGAAGAATTCATAAAAAATGTATCGTGTCTGAAATGACGGCCATCGTCATGATCCTGACCGATAGGGATGAAGACCGGTTTTTTATTCACCGCTTATCGCAGGTAGTATTAATTGTAAATAAGAAATACCTGCTTATAGAAGCGGGATCTGAAAAAAGATTTTACCCGAATTAAAAAATAAAAATTTATTGAAAAAACCCGTCAAAAATATTATAATGAAATCAGACCTTTAACAAAGGAAATACGCTTATGGATATCAAGACCAAAGAAAAGTCCATTGTTATGGCCAAGGAAATTCAGGAAGCAACCGAAACGCTGGATGTGGCATTAAATCATCAGTCAGGCGATCATGAGGTCGTGGAGGCGAAAAATATCGTGGCGAATGTGCTGAGAAGTTATAAGGATTTTATCAATTCCGTTTCCGAAGCGGAGCGAAAGGAAGTGCAGGAGTTGTTCGCAAAAAAAATCGAGGCCATGGCCCTCAAGGCAAAACAATTAGGTTAACGTTTTTTACCACGGCCTCATTAGAAATATACGGAACGGCTTATCCGCCGAATTCGGCTTTCAGTTCATCATCATATTTATCGGCATACCATCCGACGCGGTCAAAGCTGGCCCGGCATTCGTGGGGATCCATGCCTTCGCACTCGCGCAGGATGCGCAGCCATACCCAATCCTGATTGATGGAAAAGCTGGCGGCATACATCTGGTGGTTGAGAATCAGAAGTTTCTCGTATAATTCCTTGAGTTTGGGCGTGGTGATTTTCATGACCGGCGAGGCGATGCAGAAATACGCGTAGCCGTCCTCCGTGGCGTACACATCCACATACACATTCGCGGAACCCTTCATCAGGTTCCATTGTCCCGGAATCACGTTGCCATTGTTATCGCGGGCGCGGCACTGTTCCAGCGGAGCGCCCAGTTCCGCGATGACTTGTTCCACAACCTGATAATAAGGCTGCAGGTTAATTCTTCCCGGATCTGCCATAAACGTCTCCTTAAAAAAAGTGATGGGTTATTGAAGCGCTGATTATCGTTATACATCCGGCGAGAATATCGTCCGGAAGTTATCTTCGCAGGAACGGATGGCGGTTTTCAGCACCGTGCGCGCCAAGGCGGAATTCAGTGAAACATCGGCGGGACGTCTGGCGGCCAATTTGGAAGCGAACATGGAAATTTTTATAAACGAATCTTTCGGTTTTCCGAAATGATCAGCAAGCCGGCAGGCAAATTCATAACGGCTCAGGCGCTCCGGCCCGCCGATATGGAGCAATCCGGTAAACTCGGAGGTGAGCAGTTCCATGATACAGGCGGCGGCATCGGGTATGCTTAGCATGGTACGGTACTGGTCATCGAAGACTTCGGCCGGCTCGCCGTTCTGCACGGCGTGAACCAGTTCGTCAAAGTAATTCTTTTTGTGATTCAGATTGTAACCGTACATGAGACTGAGCCGGGCGATGGCATAATTGTCCCAACCGTTGACGTTACGGATTTCGTTTTCCGCTTCCAGTTTGGTGTCGCCGTAAAAATTGACCGGATTAGGCGGGTCGGATTCGGTGTACATGCCGCGCGTGCCTTCAAAGACTAAATCGGTCGAAGTGAATATCAGGCGGGCCCCGACGGCGCTGCAATACTGAATAATCTCTTTAACCGTTTCTACATTAACCTGCCAGGCGTCGAGCTTGCGTTTTTCGCAGAGGTCCGGGGAGGTCATCGCCAGCGTATGAATGATGGCGTCCGGCTTGATTTTTTCTAGGGCCGTGCGTATCAGATTGCGGGCGTCAAGGAAGTGCCAGAAAACTTTATGGTAACTGGGGTTAACGGAATTATAGGTCGCATGAACCGCATCCCACTGATTCGACTTTACAGCCATGCGCACCAAATGACTGCCCAGAGTTCCGGTTCCTCCTGTAATCAATAATTTTTTTCCCATGAATGAATCTATTCCTTTGTTGCTAACAGAAAATCACTTAACATACAATAGACAAGTTAAGAATTATTTTTTAATAATTCTATATAAATTTTTTAAGCGCTTCATTTATTTCTTACGGCGACACTTTTTCAAAAAGGACGGGAACGCCTCTCTCAGCCAACGTTCGGATTCTGCATAACCCGGGAATACGCGCTCGGTCCTCCTGAAAAACCGAGTATGATATATCTTCCGGCCGTGGCTTTGCTCCGGCGGTATGATATGGTGCAGTAATTCATGAAAAATTACCGATTTAATGACATAACCGGGAACGTCCGGATGATCCAGCACCGGATTGATGAGTATTTTCCGTCCGGAAACGCAATACGAACCTAACCGGTTACGGCCGGCTCGTTTAGCCCATAACACAATCACCGGTTTGGATAATTTGGGAAAATACGTTTTGAGTATTTTCTCGGAATATTCCTGCAGATCGTGAAATTCTGATTTTCGGAAATTGCCCGGTTTATTCTCTGATATCCCTAAGCGGTTTTGCGCCGAGTTTTTACTTTCATAATATCTCCAGACATTTCGGTGTTTTTCACTACAGGGGCAATTGAAGATTCTTGACCAAAGTATGTGCGATAGCGCCCGATGAAATGTTTCGGGTTGCATTAAACAACGCGCACTCAGCTTCAGCGTGGCCCTTTTTTCTTCCACTTTTAACGTCGCATTCAGGGTGTGCGACCGGAAATAAACCGTCTCAAATTCCGTACAGGTGATTTTCTTCCTTGAGATTTTTTTATAATCCAGGTAAACCTCTGAAAATATTTTTCGAACCTGCTCGGGTCCGGTTTCTATAGAATCCGTTTTATGGATTTCGCCGCTGAATTCAAATGAATATTGCATGGACATAATGATAGGCGAAACCATGTTCAAAATCAACTATCGATTATTCATTATGAAACAAAAAATTCTGCCCCGATACAATTTTAATAAATTTGCAGAAAAATGATTTGTGGGGCTATAATCTAAAGCTATAAATATCAAGTATTTGATTGTCTTATTTTTCGATGAATAAATTTAATGAAAATAGGCACTAAATTTGCAGACATTTTCTTACAAAAGGGCAATAGGATGACGGATATGAGCATAAATACTAAAGAGCCTGAAGTTCAAAATGTTTATGAAGAAAAATCCAAAGGCGTATACCGTTTAGTCGGGATTATATTGCTGGTTATTAATGTTGTCATAATCGTTCTAATGTATCATTATCCCGCCTTGTTAAACGGATGGACGGGTTACATTATCCCCATCGTTCTTTTTCTCTTTTTACTGATAGCCTTTTATCTCTTTATTTTCAGTCTGAAAACCTGACCAGTACACGTTTATTGCAAATTAAACAGCCTGCATCGTGGGGGCTGATAATTACCTTGAAAAGCATAAATTTTTTGTTTAATTTTAGCCGGTCTAATTTTAGAACGGGGATTAATGAATTTTTTCGGGCACATATCGGACTGGCCGAACCGATGGTCGCAAAGATCAGCCGGTCAGTATTATAAGGGATTTTTTCTTATAATTCGGCTGAGTTATGTAATCGGATGCGTAATCGCACTGACACTGATAAAATCGGTATATTTCGATTGGAATACCGAAGAAGCCCGTCTATTCTCTGCGCTGGTAATCGCCGGATTTATCGTACCGATGCTGTTTAGTTTTTTCTGGAAGGAACGTCTTTTATCTTCTGTTTACAGGTCACTGCGCCGCGCGGATAACACGGAACAGAAAACCGAAACCGGACGGCTTATGGAAATGCTGTTCCGATTTTCAGGCCGGATGGCTGTCCGTGAGAGTCTCACAGGTGCCGGATTCGTTATAGCTACCATTCTGATAATGACATTAACAACGTCCGTTTCCGAAGCGGTCTATACCGTCGGGATGATTTATATCATCCTCACAGGCTGGGGCGTGGTGATTATGCTGAATGTTATTTTTTATGATTTATATACCATGCCTCTGCTGGCAATAATAAAAAGGGAATATCCTGATTCCCGGCTGAAAGAATACCGGTTTGCTGAAATAAAGTATTTATATTTTTTCATTCTATCCGGAATGACTGTGCTGTGCTATGATCTTTATATGCGTACGGCCTATTCCACCGGGCTAGACGTTCCGGCCGTGTCTTCGGCGGTGGTGCCTGCTTTGGCCTGGTCTGTCATATTCGCATTTATGATACTACGTTCCTGGCTTTCCGGACGGCATTTCTACGAAGTGGTCAACCTTATGGCCGATGGGGAGCGCCCTGCAGAACTGCCGCCCGGCCTTGCAGAATATTTCATGATATGGGACGCGATGGAAGCGGTGGTGAGCCAGTTCGAAAAAATTCTGCGGCACATACAGAATAACAGCAGTGAGCTCGAAGCGGCCGCCCGTGTGGTCGGCGAGACCGCTGCGGCGCAAAACATGGCGCTCGTGCGTCAGTCCACTTCGGTTACGCAAACGTCGTCCACGCTGCAGGAACTGGTGCAGGCCTCTCAACAGGTTGCGGAAAGCGCGACGGCGGTGGTTTCATTCGCCGAGGATACCGAAAAGCAGGCCGAAGAAGGGCTTGCCATTATGCAGGAAAGCGTGCAGAAAGTCCAGTTGGTCCGCAGCGGCAACGAAGCCAGCCTGTCCGATGTCATCACGCTTAGCGAGGCGATTATTGAGATAGAAAGCGTGCTCAATTTCATTATCAGCATTGCCGATGAGACCAATCTTATAGCGCTGAACGCCGGCATTGAGGCCAGCTCGGCGGGTGAATCCGGTAAGCGTTTCAAGGTGGTTGCCAACGAAGTACGCAATCTCTCCACGCGGGTTACCAAATCCATCCGGCGTATAAAATCCATCACCCGTAACATCCAGGATGCTTCCACGCGCATGGTCGAAACCGTAGAAAACAATCAGGAACGCATCGGGCAGAGTGTCCAATGGTCGCTGAATACGTACCAGTACCTGAAGGACATCCTCGATCTGGCGCGTAAATCCGCTGACGCGGCCAAGCAGATTTATGTAGCCATCCAGCAGCAAAAAATCGCTAATCAGCAGATATCCCTTTCCTTTAACGATATCGCGCAGGACATTCAGCAACTGGCGCAAGCCAGCGACCGCTACGACCAGTATGTGCAGGCATTGCGTAAATTTTCCGCCAATATTGAAGAAACCATTGACAGCCTGCATCTTCAAACCGACGCTAATACATTATGACAGAGCGTTTAAGCAACCTGCTTCCCCTGTTAAAAGGCATTAAACGATTAATCGGCAGCGACACGGCGGTGATCAGCGGATTCTCTTCCGATTCACGAACCGTTAAAGACGGCGACGTGTTTTTTGCCCTTACCGGCGCCACCCAGGACGGTCGCCGCTTCATACCGATGGCGCTTGCACGCGGCGCTACGGTGATCGTATCGGCCGAGGGATATATTGACACGGCGGCTTCGGTGCCCGCCGGATGTGCGTTCATCGAAACCGAGGATGTGCCGGCGCTCATGGCTGAGATGGCGTCGGTATATTACCGGACTTCCGAAAAACCTATCCAATTAATTGGCGTTACAGGAACGAACGGAAAAACAACCACGGCGCACATCATCAATGAATTATGGAAACGAATGGGACGGCTTACGGTTTTTATCGGCACCACCGGAATCGAGATTGCCGGACGGCGGTATCCTACCGATTATACAACGCCGCCGTCCTTTGAAATTCACCGGATACTGCATGAGGCCTGGGAGCGCGGCGTGCGGCACGCGGTGATGGAAGTATCTTCCCATGCGCTTAAGCTGAAGCGTGTAGACGGGTTGCGCTATCAGGCGGCGGTTTTTACCAACCTGACGCATGAACACGGCGAAATCCATCCCACGATGGAAGATTATTACCAGACAAAAAAGCGTCTGTTTTCGATGTTAGAACCACAAGCTGTCGCTGTTATCAACGCCGATGACGATTACGGGCGAAGACTGCTCCATGAACTGCGGCCTGCCGTTTCGTGTTTTGATTACGGGGAGCAGGCGACGGATGCAAAAATTTTAAACGTAGCGCCGTCACCGGATTATTCGTCTCAGACGGTTGCTGTTTCCATGGATGGTACGGCGCTTCAATTTCAATCAGCTATTCCCGGCGTCTATAACGCGATGAACGCGCTGGGCGCTCTTCTGACCTTGCACCGGCTCTGTTATCCTTTGGAGACACTGCTGAAACAAATGCCGACGGTGCCGCCGCCGCCGGGCCGAATGGAACGATACGAAGCGGGGCATTTTCAGGTGATTATTGATTTTGCGCACACCCCGGACGGTCTGGAGAAATTATTATCGGCCGTCGCATTGTGGAAGAAAGAAACCGGGAAAAAAATCATAACCGTGTTCGGCTGTCCGGGTGACCGGGATCGCACCAAGCGTCCGTTGATGGGACGTATTGCTTCCGCGTATTCGGAATTAACCATTGCCACCACCGACGACGTCCATCATGAACCCGCCGAACAAATTATTGCCGATATTATGGAAGGAACCGACCGGTTACGCACGTTATCCGTTATCGACCGGCGTGAAGGCATTCAAAAAGCATTGCGGCTGGCCCAGCCCGGTGATTTTGTTGTGATTGCCGGACGCGGCCATGAAAAATATCAATATGTAGGCGATGAAAAAGTTCCGTTTCTGGATTCGCAAGTAGCGCAAGAAGAAGCCGAAAAGCTGGGAATATCTTTTAGACGAATATAAAAAAGTCCCGTGGAAACGGGACTGAAGCATACTTTTTATCGGACAAAAATATTAGAATTTATTATTCCTGACTGAATCAATCAGTTCATCGCTTTGACTTTTAAGGCGACGGTCGATTTAAGATTAGCGCCCTTATTTTTATGCAATACGCCTTTCGTCACCATTTTATCGACCAGTGCATGTAACTCTTTCAATTTACCCTGAGCGTCGGCTTTTACTTTAATTTTTTCTATTTCCTTAACCGTATTGCGAAGCTCTTTTTTATAATTACGGTTTTTGGTATTATCCCGCTCGTTGCGGCGTACACGTTCTTCAGCAGATTTGTGATTTGGCATCAGGTTCTCCCGGTTAAATCCTATATTTTTATAATACTATTATTATATCCCTAATTTCATTTCAAGGCGGTAGTATATATAAAAAAAAAATGATTGTCAATCATAAAATGGCGCAACGTCTGGGCCCAAAAATAAAAAAAGTTCCAAAAACCAATGGTATTCCGTCGTGGCCAATAATCCTTAGAACAAACATAGAATACGAACCGGATTTATTTTTCAAAAAATTGTTTTGGGAAAATATTAGGATTATTCAGAGATCATCTGCGCTATCCATAGTACGGCCGCGGCTCACAGTTATCAGACAAACCGTGGTATTCCTCCATAAAAGCAGGGATAGGCCACATTGGATCACAATTCCGTGTCAACGACCGGATACTTTTTTGATAATTATGATTGAAGTCTGATTCATGAGATTATTTTATGGTAGTGATGTTATGATCGCTTCGAGGTGTTTCTTTGTGTGCCGATTTAGTATTCGGGAACCTGTGATGGATATAATCATAAACCATAGTTTTTGTTCTTACGAAAATCGTTATGGCATGATGATGGGAGTCCATGGATTGTTCACTCGGCCATTGCTCAGAGTGAAGCGGAAAGTCATATCGGATGAGCAAATCGGAGGTACGGTTTTGGATAAATCGGTTTTACATTCCGGCAGGGGCCATGAGAGTCCTATCAGGGACAAAAGAGCTTTCGCCCGGCAATCCGGTTTGATCGTTCTCTCTGTTATCGGCCGTATTTGTTAATACAGTATCCGAGAAGGCTTCCCAGAAGGGCTGTCAAAATGGTAATAGGTATCATCGCCATGGGATCTTTCGATGCGATGAGAAACCCGGATGGGATGAATACGAGGAAGGGGATCAGGATTCCCTTCAGGATAGCGTTCATGTTCAGATGAGTCGTTGCAATCAGAAAGCCGGATATTACCCATAAAGAAAAGGCGGAGAGATGAGCGTCCCAGGTCAGGTTTTGCAGGATCATCGGAACGACATCGATGATGCCGGCGGCGGCTCCCGCCAGGATGCCGAGGCGTTGCTTACGCATCAAAGATGACCTTTGTTAAAAGTTTCGAGCAGTTGGTCTGCGGCATCGGTGGGCAGGATTTGCCCGGCGGCTACCAGGGGTCTTAAGGTGGCGAGCAGGGAGGCGATATGAGGATGATTGTAAAAATTTTCTTTCAGGCGGTCTTCCACCATCGTGAGCATCCAGTCCAGAGATTGCTGCCGTCGCCGTTCCGCAAAGGTGTTCGTGCGGGATACGGTTTGCTTGAAATTCATCAGGGTATTCCAGATTGTATCGATGCCATCGCCGGTGAGCGCGGAGCAAGTAAATACCGGCGTCTGCCATCCGGGCGTGGCGGGCTGAATATAGTGCAGGGCATTTTCATATTCCGCTTTGGCCCGGTTCGCGCGAGGAATATTGTCGCCGTCTGCTTTATTGACTGCCAAAGCATCCGCGATTTCCATAACGCCTTTCTTGATGCCCTGTAGTTCATCGCCGGCGCCGGGAATCATGACCAGCAGAAAAAAATCCACCATCGAGCGGACCGTGATCTCGCTTTGACCCACCCCAACGGTTTCGATCAGGATAATATCGTATCCGGCAGCTTCACATACAAGTATGGTTTCGCGGCTTTTGCGCGCCACGCCTCCCAGCGTACCGCCCGAGGGCGATGGACGAATGAAGGCGTTTGGCTCGCGGGATAGTTTTTCCATACGCGTTTTATCGCCGAGAATACTCCCTTTGGTTACCGAACTGCTGGGATCCACGGCCAGCACGGCGACTTTATGACCGTGTTTAATCAGGTAACATCCAAGCGTCTCGATGAGCGTGCTTTTTCCGGCGCCCGGCACACCGGATATTCCGACACGCAGGGAATGGCCGGAATGCGGGAGCAACGCCTGCAATACCCGCTGAGCCTGTTCGCGATGTTTTCGCGAATGGCTTTCAATCAGCGTGATCGTCCGGCCCAGCATGGTGCGGTCGCCGCTCCGTACGCCGGCTATATAATCCTCGTCTCTGAGCGAAGCGGATTTCTTTCGGGCTGACGCGTGAGCCGATTTGACTTGTCCGGCCGGCAGACCGTCATGGCCGCCCTCGACGCCCTTGACCACCTTCGTGGCAAATTCCTCGCCGGCGTCTTCCGGAACCCAATCGGGCTTATAGGCAGGAGTGTCGTTTTTGTTATTCATTCATGGAACCGGTTAGAGCCAATGGACATAGGTCCGTGGCCGGATAATCGCTCGTTTGAACTTGTACTTTGGATATCCCAGAATCAAAGCAGTCGTGACTTCATGGTCGGCCGGTATTTCGAACATCGCCCGCAACCGTTTATGGTTATTGATGGCCGGCGGTATCAATCCGTTTACCGTTGCACCCAGTTCCAGCGCATGCGCCGTAAGGAAAGCGTACGTCAGGGCGATGTGGCTGTCGATAACATGCTCTTCGGCTCCGCGGTGCGCGTGGAACAGCAGTAAAGCCGGCGCGTTGCGGGCAATATCGTCATGATCTGCCGCCCGGATGTACATACCGGAACGGGTATGCGGAATGATAAAATTCCGCACAGTGTTGTACGTCTCGGCCGGCATCATCCATTTTAAAAAAACGCGCCAAAGCGGGTTGGAAAATAAAACCGTCAGTTTCCGATACGTTTCAGCCATATAGGGAACGGCGGCATGTATCTTTTCCCTGTCGGCTATAACCGTCACATGTACATGGCGGGGATTAACACCGAACGGCGCTAAAGCCAGTGCATCAATAATTTTTTGTATGACTTCTTTTTCGACCGGCTGGTCCTTAAAAAATCTGACCGAACGTCGGTGGCGCAGAAAGTTTATGATGGAATTATAATCCTCGCGATGATCCGATAACTCTGCAAAGTCTTTATCATAAGATAAATTTCCAGCGGTGATGGCCCCGGCGTCACATACGGCCATACAGTGTCCGCATTCCATGCAGAGCGGTACACGTTCCGCGATAAAACCAACCGTACCATCCGGGTTTTTTCCGATAATACCGCAAGGACAAATAGTTTCGCAAACCCGGCATTGCGTACAGGCAGAATAATTAATCGTAAAACTCATGGCAGCTTATAAGTTTTAATGAAACGGACCAAAATGGATATTAAACAATCCGTCCGGGATAGTAATTATAACGTTGCTGTTATTGAACTTGAAAATCATAGCCACCTTCGGCATTTAGATTATCAATATAGGCGAATGACAGAGTACCGATACTATAATTAGTAAAATAATAAAGGTCGCTGTTGCTTTCAGTCAGGTGGGCCGCAGCATTGCTAGTTTGAATAGCCAGGGGGTAACTTTTTAATTCGGAAGGCCAATCAACTTTCAGATTCGCTGCTTTAAACGGCGGGGTTCCTGAAGTGTCCATAAACGATAATCGTACGGTGTCCGGTTTCACCGCCGTCTGATAATTGACCGTCTGCCAGTATGTGCCGCGGATGGCGGTTTGTATGTATGCATCTAAAACCGCGGGTTCATCCTTACCGTCACGATCCGATGATCCCAAGAAGGATAAGGTATCAGAAGGCGTTACAGGATTAAAAGGTTTAGCCACCTCATATTGCGGGGTATAATATGCGCTCATTGGATAGGCCCGTGCTTCATTGAGTGCTTCTGATTGGGTACGGGTTATAAAAGCCTCCATGCAGGCGATTTTGTAATTAAGTTTTCCATAAAAGGCGCCAAAAATAAAATGATCTTTTCATTACACGTAAAGGTATTGTCACCGGGTTACAATCTTTAATTTCGCAAAGGCAATTTCTTTTTATCCGGCGAATCTTTTGTTGATTTCTTCCATAATCTTTATTCCGGCATAAGGAATTTTTGTTCCCGGGCCGAAAATGGCAGAGGCGCCATGCTGGTAGAGGAAATCATAGTCCTGGGCGGGGATTACGCCGCCGCAGATGACGATGATGTCGTCGCGTCCAAGTTTTTTGAGTTCTTCGACCAGTTGCGGCAGGAGCGTTTTATGTCCTGCGGCGAGGGAACTCATGCCGACCACATGGACATCGTTTTCCACGGCCTGGCGGGCGGTTTCTTCGGGTGTCTGGAACAGCGGGCCCATATCCACGTCGAAGCCCATATCGGCATAGGCGGTAGCGACGACTTTGGCGCCGCGGTCGTGTCCGTCCTGACCCATTTTGGCGATAAGAATACGCGGTCGGCGGCCTTCTTTGTGGGCGAATTCGTCCGTCAAACGGCGGACCTGTTTCACCATATCATCTTCGCCGGAGCCATATTCGCTGCTGTACACGCCGGATACCGTACGGATTACGGCCTGATAGCGTCCGCAGACCTGTTCAATGGCTTGGGATATCTCGCCTAATGTGGCACGGACGCGGGCCGCCTGAACGGAGAGTTCCAGCAGATTACCCTGACCGGTCTTGACGCAGGCTGTAAGGGCCTGCAGGGCCGATTCCACTTTTTTGGCGTCTCGTTTGGATTTGATTTCCTGTAGGCGCCGGATCTGCGATAACCGGACCGCTGTATTGTCCACTTCAAGAATTTCGATTGGCTCTTCTTTTTCGAGGCGGTATTTATTGACGCCGACAATCGTTTCTTTGCCGGAATCAATCCGGGCCTGTCGGCGCGCGGCGGCTTCCTCGATGCGCATTTTCGGGATGCCGGCTTCAATAGCCTTGGTCATGCCGCCGTAGGACTCGACTTCAAGGATATGCTTCCAGCCTTTTTTGATGAGTTCGCCGGTGAGATATTCCACGTAATATGATCCGCCCCACGGATCGATGACTTTGCAAATATTCGTCTCATCCTGCAGATAAAGTTGCGTGTTACGGGCGATACGGGCGGAAAAATCGGTCGGCAGGGCGATGGCCTCGTCCAGTGAGTTGGTGTGCAGGGATTGCGTGTGTCCCAGCGCCGCCGCCATGGCTTCAATGCAGGTGCGGACTACATTGTTAAACGGGTCCTGCTCCGTAAGGCTCCAGCCCGATGTCTGCGAATGCGTGCGCAGCGCCATCGATTTGGGATTCTTCGGATTAAACTGTTTAATCAGTGTGGCCCAGATAACCCGCGCGGCGCGCATTTTCGCAATTTCCATAAAGTAATTCATGCCCTGCGCCCAGAAGAAGGATAGGCGCGGCGCGAAATCGTCCACGCTCATGCCGGCGCGGATGCCGGTACGGACGTATTCCAGCCCGTCGGCAAGCGTATAAGCCATTTCCAGATCGGCGGTGGCGCCGGCTTCCTGCATGTGGTAGCCGGATATGCTGATGCTGTTGAACTTCGGCATTTCCTTTGCCGTGAACTTGAAAATATCCGCGATAATGCGCATGGAAATTTCCGGCGGATAAATGTACGTATTCCGCACCATATACTCTTTCAGGATGTCGTTCTGAATCGTGCCGGTCAGTTGCTCATGCGCCACGCCCTGTTCCTCAGCGGCTACGATATAAAACGCCAGCACCGGCAGCACGGCGCCGTTCATGGTCATGGAAACGGACATTTTATCGAGCGGAATACCGCTAAAAAGAATTTTCATATCCTCGATGCTGTCAATGGCGACGCCGGCCTTGCCCACGTCGCCAACGACGCGCGGATGATCGGAATCGTAACCGCGGTGTGTGGCCAAATCAAACGCTACCGACAGCCCCATTTGCCCGGCGGCGAGATTGCGGCGGTAGAAGGCATTGCTTTCTTCGGCGGTGGAAAATCCCGCATACTGACGCACCGTCCACGGACGCTGAACGTACATCGTGCTGTAAGGTCCGCGCAGATACGGAGGAATACCCGACCAGTAATCCAGATGTTCGTAGGCCTTCATTTGGTTCGCGGTATAAAGCGGATCCACGGAAATCTGTTCCATCGTCTGCCAGATATATTCTTCCGGCGGCATACCGGTTTCTTTCTCAAATTGATTTTTCCAGGCCTCATACGAGACGGCCGGCGATTTAAAATTCGGGGTGATCTTGGTGAAATCGGGTTTCATTTATCGCACTCCTAATTCGGATTGTAAACGGGATAAAATTTCTACGGCATCGGCCCCGAGGAAGATAAAGTCATTGACGCCGGCCTTTTTATGAGCTTCGATCTGATCTTTCGGGTAACCGGCCAGAATAATCTTTACATTCGGATTCCTGGATATTATTGCCGCGACCAGAGGCGGGACCAGTTCCGGATACGTTTCATCGGTGGAACAGATGACCACGGCGCCGGCGCCGGACTGTATGGCCGCTTCAGCGGCATCATTCGCGGTTTCAAAGCCGTTCGGGTAAATAACTTCAAAGCCGCCGGTTTCAAAGAAGCCGCGCGAGAAATCCGCCCGGGCCTTAAATTGGGACAACGGCCCCATCGTCGCAAGAAAAACTTTGGGTTTCGCTCCGGTTTTTTGTTTGAAAGCTTCCGCCCGGTCTCTCAGTATTTCAAACGGTTCGCTTAATCGGACAGGTTTCAGCGGAGCGATACGATAGGTTTCCGTCGTATGCGAACGAAGAGCCTTGGTAATTTCGCCGAGGGTGGCACCCTGAAGCACGGCTTCCAGAGCGTGATCAATAATGGTTTCATCGTCGGCGTTAGCCATTTGCTCCAGTTTCTGCATGATGACGGCGTCCTTGTCCGCGCTACCCGACACCCGGTATTTTTGCAGATATTCAGACCGTTTAATGAATATTTTGTCATAATCCGGCTGGCGCGCGGCCAGTTTTTCTTCTTTAGGATTGGCGTACATATTGGTGCCGACAAGAACCGATTTGCGTTTGGCCAAATCTGCGGCGCGCCTTGAAGCGGTTTGTCCGGTTTCATTCTGCGGAATGCCTTTGATAAGCGCCGCGGACATACCGCCGGCTTCTTCAATGTTCCGGAATATATCCCAGGCGTTTTGCGCCACATCCTGCGTCAGTTTTTCGACAAAATAGGAACCGCCGGCCGGATCCATCAATTCTCTGAGATGCGCTTCCTCATTAAGGATAATTTGCGTGTTACGGGCCAGTCGGCGCGCAAACTCATCCGGAAGACTCTGCGCTTCATCAAAACCGGATGTCGTGATGCTGTCCGCCCCGCCAACGACCGCGGAGAAGGCCTCGGTCGTTATTCGTAACAGGTTAACGTAGGGATCATAGACGGTCTGGTTATAAAGTCCCGTTTTGGCGCGGATACAGATATGGCGGGATTCGGCCGGTACGCCGAAGGCCTCGAGCAGGCTCGACCACACTAAACGCGCCGCACGGAGTTTGGCGATTTCCATAAAATAAAACGTGCCGATGCCGAAAGAGAAGCGGATATGCTGGGCGGCAGCCGTGGCGGTAAGTCCGCGTTCCATCATCTGGTGCATGTATTCGGCGCCGGTGGCCATCGCATAACCGAGTTCCTGCACCGCGCTGGCGCCCGCATTGTGGTAGGGCAGGGTATTGACGGCAATGGTACGGATGTTGATTTTATTCTTCAGCACCCAATGGAGTGTCCAGGCCATTTCATCATACAGCAGCGATAGGGCGGGCACTTCGCCGTAGCGTACGGCGAAACTCAGCGGATCCGATTCGATGCTTCCGCGCAGAACGGCAGGGTGGATAATTTGCTTTTTCAGATAACCCATGAGTATGACCAGCATCGGCAGAGAAGAAAATCCTGCCTCTACGTACAGCGGAAATCGGGTCAGGTCCACGCCGTTCAGCGCCCGGGTGATGCTGTTCAGCGCGGAAATGGAGACGCCGCCGTATCCGACTTCATGCACTTTGGCGTAATCGGCGTCTAAGCCCAGCTGCGTGGCCAGGTCCAGCGGAAGCAGGACAGCGTTCAGCCCGCGCTGCAGGTCGTATCGCAGGGCTTCGTTGTATTCTTCCGCAAGGCCGTAAGGTATTTCCTGACAAATATCCCAAGAAGCGCCGAGATAACCGCCCGGCTTCGTGCCCCGAATAAAATGCGCAAAACCGGGGAAGGTATTCAGCCCCGGCAGACCGGCGGTGTCTTTTGAAGTATAAATCGGCTGCAGATCAATGCCTTCGTACGTTTTGGTAATCAGCTTTTTTTCAAAAGGGACGCCCTTAAGGTCCTTTTCCACGACGGCTTTCCATTCATCATAACCAACCGTTGGAAACATATCCTTGAGGCGGAGTTCAGCGTTTAATTTTATTTCGTGTTCTGTGTGATCCGACATGAACATTCTCCGAATTAAGGTTTTAACGTATCGGTAAAATAAACTGGATTAATTTGAAAAATACAATGACAAATATCAACTACTAAATGCTTACCGGCTGTTCGTGACAGGTTGGTGTCCGGTGACAAATTTTAAAACCAGCCGCATGAAGGAATCCGGCGCGTCGTAGTGTACCCAGTGATCCGCATTCTGGATGATGGATATTTCAGCGTTAGGGAAATGACGCCGGATGAGCGCTTCGTCATCTGTCAACAGATAAGGCGACGATCCGCCGCCAATGAACAGCGAAGGCCCCTCATACCGTAAGTCCGGGGTAAAAATATTTTGGATTAAATCTTCTTTCGTAAAACGAATCAACGCCGGAATGTTTATACGCCAGGAAAGATGTCCGTTGACGGTTTGCAGATTCGTCAGCAAAAATTTTCTCACTTCGCTCCGAGGGACGGCAGCGCTCAGCCGGCTATCCGCTTCGGATTTGCTTCGAAGGTTCGCCAAATCCAGCGCGGCCATGGCGTTTAATATTCCGGTCAGCCCGGTCGCGTAACTTCGCGGCGCGATATCTTCAACGATCAGTCCGTGAAGGCGATCCGGATGGCGGCAGGCAATGTCCATCGCCACATAACCGCCCATGGAATGACCCAGAAAGAACAGCGGTGCATCGGTTAGTTGATCCGCCAGCTCAAGTACATCCTGCCGCATGGACGCGACGGTATGCTCATCCGCGCGGGGCGATTGTCCATGATTGCGCAGGTCCGGTACGATAACGCGCATAGACGCGCCAAGCGCTTTCGCGATTCCAGTCCAGTTGCGTTCGGAACCCATCAGACCGTGCAAAATCATCAGGCGTATCGGTCCCTCGCCGTATTCGGTATAATGCAGTTTCATAAACCCGTACTTGATTATGGAATAGGGTTATCTTAATTTACTGTAGTATATTAATTAACCAAAAGAATTGCAACAGGTATGACCACGTCAAGAGATATTGTTTACGACATTGTTTTCATCCATGGGCTGGCGGACATCAGTAAATCCTGGCGCCGGCTTAGAGACTTGCTCACGCCGCGCGGTTTCGTCATCCATTTCTTCGATTATGAGACGTTCAACAACCGGCTGGACATTCCGCGTATCGCCCGGCTTCTTAAGGAATATATCCAGCTGGCGGTAGGCGACCGGCCCTATCAGATTGTGGCGCATTCTCAGGGCGGGCTGGTGGCGGAGTGGTACGATGCCTTTGAAAGAAACGCCTCGCCCCTGCGCCGCATCACAACCATCGCGACGCCGTTTCAGGGCAATATGCTTCCGCTGCTTCCCGGCAAAGATTTGATTGACCATCTTTTTTTCAGTAAGAAACAGATTGAAGGCTTATCGACGTTCAGTCCGATACTGCGGCAGTTAGTGCGCCGCCGATGCGCGCCGGATGCATCCCAAACGGAATTTATCGCATTTATCGGCAACGTGGGCCGCGTAATGAAGATCGAAAGCGATCTGGTCGTCGCGGTATGCGAAGCCAACCGCAATGCGATATATTATCAAGTTGAAGGTACGTCGCTAAAGCGGCTACAGACGCCTGAGTATCCGTTCATTATACTGGAAAAATCTCATTTCCCGTTAAGCTATCTAAAGAATATGGAGCCGGATACCAATCTGTTTGCCGGCCTTTTACTGGATTTACTGGAAGAACGTGTGGTGGAAATAAGCGCGGCGCAACGGCTGACCCAGGCGGCTCTCCTGATTCCAAAAGGTAAGGAAAAAGAAATAAAATGGAATTCCTCCATGGAAACGATACTATCCCGAGCGACCCTCGATGAACAATTTCAGCTGTTCTTTATGGATATTAAAGATCAATCAGAAAATAATTTGACCTTTAACGATCAGCCCATCGAAGTTCGCCCGGGATATTTCACGTATATTCTGTAGGGTACCAGCCGTTTAGTGGAGAAACATCGGTTTGTTCATGCTGTTAAAAATCTTCGGGCGGTAGTTTTCCGCGTCGTACAGTTCATTAACCTCGACGACTTTTTTACCCTGCATGATCATTTCAATCGGAATGGACGTGTATTTGCCTTCGCGGAGGGCGGACATGCGGCCGAATTTGCCCTCTTTGAGGTGTTCAATCGCGACGCCCGCGAAGCACATGGCTACCATACGGTCCAGCGCGTCGGGTTCGCCGCTCCGCATCAGATAGCCGACCTGCTGGTAGATCATATGCGCGCCGGTGAGTTTCTTGATGGTTTCCGCGGTGATCTGCCCGATGCCGCCGAGTTTCTTGTGACCGTAAGCGTCTTCTTCGCCGGTTTCGACAATCGAGCCGCCGATCATCGTGGCGCCTTCGGATATGGTCATTATGGCATAATTGCTCGGGTTGTTTTTCTTGTCGGTCGTCAGGAACTTGGCGAGTCGTTCAGGATCAAACGGTACTTCAGAAATGATCGCGCGGTCGGCCTGCGCCAGGAACGCGGAAATCAGCGACGTCTCGCCGCTGTTGCGGCCGAAGAGTTCCACCACGGCAATGCGCTCATGCGAGCCCGCCGGCGTGCGCAGGTTATTGATATATTGCACGGATCGGCTGACCGCCGTGGAAAAACCGATGCAGTAATCCGTTCCGTACACATCGTTATCCATGGTCTTGGGAATGGCGAGCACCGGGAATTTTTCTTTGTCCAGCCGCGACGAATAGCTCAGGGTATCGTCACCGCCGATGGTAATCAGACTGGTAATTTTCAGATGATCCAGCACCTTTAAGACATGCTGGGTAAAATCCACTTTCGCGTCGGGCGGCAGGGTATCATGTTCCGGTTTCTTCAGGAAATCCGGAATTTCCTTAACCGCGACTTTACCCGGGTTGGTCCGCGAGGTGTGCAGAATCGTGCCGCCCGTCCGGTCAATCGTGCGGGTATTAATCTTATTCAACGGCATGATCAGGTCATTGGATTTTTCCGGTTCGGCGGGATTATACCGCAGCAGGCCGCCCCAGCCCTTCTTGATGCCGAATACTTCGTATCCGGCGTCGATAGCTTCGTAAACAATCGCCTTGATACAGGGATTCAGTCCGGGCACGTCGCCCCCGCCGGTCAATACACCAATACGTTTCATAAGCCTTTCTCCTGGTTTTATTTGCAAACGTTGAATTTTAGTGAACAGAAATATTTAACAAAATGTATCACTTTTTTTAGAATTAAACAAATGAAATTGAGGGTGTTTACAAAAAGGAAAGAAAAACATCGTTTAGGTTTGCCACGGAGTTAATAAGCACGAAACAGAAAAAATTTTATTCTTGATTAACTACCTTTCATGCCTTATTATATAACCTGGGGTCTGAATTCATATTAAATAATATTACCAACATGCCGTGGAAGACCAAATTCAATGACGAGCATCAGGTGGGGGAAATTATTTTCTCCGGCCGCGTCACGCATGCCGAAATTATAGAAACCATAAGCGCCGGCGTAGCGCTATCCCATGATCAACACAGAAATCGTTTCCTGCTTCGTTTTGAAGAAGTCATGCATGGTCCTTCACCGTATGAACTGATTGATCAGATTGAACATTTTGAAACAATGGGTCTGTCGCGGAACACGAAACTGGCTATCTTGCTTCCCCGTAACCAGGCAATCCGCAGCGGCCTGCTCTTTTATGAAACCGCCTGTTTAAACCGGGGGTATATTGTAAAAACCTTTGGGGACCATGCAGAAGCCATCGCCTGGCTTTGCGGCGGCGATCGGAAGCGCTAATAAATATTCTGAATTCAGTTCGACCATTCCATGAAAATACTGTTTATACAGACCGGCGGCACCATTGATAAAGATTACCCACGGATCACCGGTGGCTATGCGTTTGAAATCACCGAACCGGCGGTGAAACGCATATTGGAAAAAATTAAACCCGGTTTTGAGTATGAAATTCTGTCCTTAATGCAAAAAGACAGTCAGGATATAAGCATGGCGGACCGGGAAAAAATACTCGATGCCTGCCGGCGCGCCGCGTGTGATAGAATCATTGTTACGCACGGCACCGATACCATGATTGAGACCGCCCGTACGTTATCGGCCATTACGGATAAAACTATAATTCTTACCGGCGCCATGCGGCCCGAGCGGTTTACGGATTCCGACGCGGCCTTTAACATCGGCGTGGCTATTGGCGCCGCAAACACGCTGCAGCCGGGCGTTTACATTGCCATGCACGGGCGGGTGTTTTCGTATGACCGCGCGCGACGCGACATCGCCACCGGACGATTTACGGATACCGATTAACCGGTCATTATGGCGATGATAGCCAGGCGGTGGCTATCATCCATGAAGGTAATCAATCGTCCTCGGTATAAACTTCCGGATACAATTCCCTGGCGCAGGAGGGGCAAATGCTGTGGCTGAAAAAAATATTCAGTTCGGTGTTGAAATAGCTTTCGATTTGTTGCCAGAACTGCTGATCGTCACGGATTTTCTTACAGTTGGCGCATATCGGGAGGATGCCGCCCAGCGCCAGGATATCGGCAATGTTTTCAAAAATCACAAGGATCAGATTCAATCCGTTATAAAGAAACGGGCGTGTCGTAATTAACATTTGTACGGAAAGGGGTTTGTGGTCTCTGATAAAAGTCATCTTGACTTTCTTACGGCTGACCTGATTGCCCTGTAAGGAGGCCTTGATGCTGTTCCGCAGCATGCAGTCTTTACAGGCCGGTGTTTTGCCGCATCCCTCGTCGCTGGAGGCGGTGTTAAGACAATGAAAAACCTCACCGAAAAGATTTTGAATGACAAGATCTTTCTCCCGGAGAATCATTTCATACGCGGCTGTATTGTAATCCATAATCCGGATATTTTCATCAACGACAAGGACGGGAGAAGGTATGGTATCCAGAATAATCCGGTAAAAATTATCTTTGAAAATCGGCAGTTCGTTCATGGATATCCTTTGGGTGCATGAGGGCGTTTAGAAGTACCGTCGTATCGTATAAACGACAATCGCTGTTAATTATTTCTTGGAATCATATACCGGGATAATTTTACCAGTCGGGGTCATATTGTCCGCCGGCGGTTTTCCGTGAAGCCGGCGGTATTTCTTGCGTTCGCATTTTTCGGATTTTTCCTGATTCTCGCAGAAATTTTTAATCCAACCTTCAGCTACGGTCTCGGTGTTTCCTTTGAAATTCCTGAAAAATCCGCAGGTTTCAAGCATTTCGCAGTATTCCGACATAAGGTTCCTTTGATTAGATGGTTGCGGGTAATGCGTTAAGGTCCGGCTCGACGGCGTCGGGAATTTTAACGGTTTTCAGGGGCGTGTCGATATCCTTCAGTCCGTGGCCGGTAATCAGGAGGACAACCTGCTGGCGGCTATCGATAAGCCCTGATTCTGAGAGTTTCTTGATGGCGGCTACGGTAGCTGAGCAGGAAGGTTCCGCGAAGATGCCGGTTGTATGCGCGAGCAATTTTTGTCCTTCCAGGATTTCTTCGTCGGTTACCGTGACGGAAAAGCCGCCGGTGTCAAGCACAGCCTGACGGGCCATGTGGGCGTTGCTCGGCGTGGTGACGGAAATCGAATCGGCAACGGTAGCGGGTTTTACGGCGTCGGCATACGAGCCGGTGGTGATGTAACGATGAATCGCATCGGAGCTTTCCGCCTGAACGCAGATAAGTTGAGGCATATTCTCCGTCAGGCCGGCCATTTTCAGATCGTAAAACGCCTTGTAGATTCCGCTGATGATGACGCCGTCGCCCGTAGGGACTACAATTTTACCGGGCACGCGGAAACCGTTCTGGCTGAAGATTTCCAGACCAGCGGTTTTCTTGCCTTCGATTGTCAGCGGGTGATAGGCTGTGTTGCGGTTCAGGCCTTTGCGGGTTTGGGTGTATTCCAGCGACAACCGGAACGCGTCGTCGTAGGTTCCTTTTACCGGAATGAGTCTCGCGCCGTAAAGAATCATCTGCAGGAGCTTGGCTTTTGGCGCCGTGGACGGGGCGAATATTATCGCTTGTTTTGCAGCTGAGGCGCATACGGCCGCCAGAGCGCTTGCCGCGTTGCCGGTGGATGCGGTGACAATCGTATGCTCATCCAGACGGTTGGCTTCGGCGGCCATCAGAAACGATGCGCGGTCTTTAAGGGAACCGCTGGGACAAAGGCCGTCATTTTTAATCCACACATCGGAAAGGCCAAACTCAAAACCGAGCCGGAGCGCTTTAAAAAAAGGCGTCGGCGCCAGCGGATACGGGGGGAAATATTTCGGTTCTACGGCAGAAAAAAGATTCCAGTCGGGTTTTTTTATTTTAAATTTTTTTCGGATGTATTCATAATCAAATACGGCCTGCAATACCCCTTTCAGCGGAATGCCCGGCCGGTAGCTCTGACCGCAACCGGGACACAAATAGGTAACTTCATCTCGGGAAAATTGCTTGCCGCAATCCCGGCATTGATAAACAAATGGCGTCTGCATAGTTGACCTGTATATATAATAGGTATGAAGTTAGTTTTATTAAAATAATAAAAAAATCAGGAAAAATCAAAAAACAAATTATTTTCAATCCGTAATGGGCAGGATACCCTTAAGCGTAAAAAATGTTATATATATGTGTGCAAATAAACCTTGACATTCAGAGATTGCGTTTTTAACTTTTACAAAAACATTTGTAAAAACCATTAGTGAGTTCGCCTATTTCCTTCTAGGTTATTATTTTTCTTAGGTATTCAACTCCCCCAAAAACAAATGAAACGGCTTAGTCTCTACTGGACATTAATAGCGTGTTTGCAGTTTCCACTCTATGCCGCCGGGCCTGACGGGGAAGAAGGTATGTATTTCACGACCAATTACACCCGTAAGGATTACGGTGCCTCCACGCAGAACTGGGCAATCGTTCAGGATTTACGAGGGGTGATGTATTTCGGAAACAACGACGGTATTCTTGAGTACGACGGCGTATCATGGAGGAAAATATACACGACCAACCGGACCACCGTTCGTTCGCTGGCGCTGGATTCTTCAACGGGTAGAATTTATGTCGGCGCAAAAGGGGAGATCGGCTATCTTGAAAAGGATGCAGTGGGCCGGATCGGGTTTATTGCTTTGAATGAGAAAATCCCATCCGGTCAGCCGGAATTCAGCGATGTATGGAAAACGTATGTCACGAAACACGGCGTATTCTTTCAGACACTGACCGCTATTTTTTTATATGACCCGGTCACGCAACATATCCGGATTCTGAAACCCAAAACCCGGTTCCACCTTTCATTTGTCGTTGACGACACGCTGTATGTTCTTATACGTGAAATCGGGTTTGCACGCCTTGTGGCGGATTCTTTTCAACTGATCCCGGGTGGCGAGCAATTTGCCAGGGAACCGGTAATGGCTATGATGCCTTTTCCATCGCAAGCTGACCGTCATAAGTATCTTCTTGGCAGCAGAAACCGAGGGCTTTTTGTGTATGACGGCCGCAAGACCGTTCCTTTCCGAACCGAAGTCGACTCCCCGCTGGTAAAAAGCCAGATATATCACGGTGCCTTGACTTCAAACGGCCAATTTGCCCTGGCGACGTTATATAGCGGTGTAATCATCATAGACGCAAACGGTCGGCTGGTTGACGTCCTGGATCAATCCTCAGGCCTCCGTAATCAAAGCGTACGGTACGTCAGCACCGATCGCCAGGGCGCTCTCTGGCTGGGATTGGAAGACGGGATTGCCCGCGTGGAAGTGGCCGCGCCTTTTACCGCTTTTTATGAGAATTCGGGAATTAAAGGTAAGGTGTATTCCATCGTCCGGCACCAGCGTAAGCTGTATTTGTCTACGAATCTTAATGTTTATGAATTAACCTCCGTAAATAATCCTGAGAAAGGTTTTACCTGCAAAAAAGAGTTTCGGGCTGTGCCGGATATTAACACCATGTGTTGGGTCTTGTTTTCGACAGGCGCCTCCTTATTGGTGACCGGTACCGAAGGCGTATATGAGGTCGTCAAAGGCAAACCCTTGATCAGACGAAAAGGCATCACTTTTTGCATAAATCAGTCCCGCCGGGATTCTTCAATTATTTATTTAGGACTGAAAGAAGGCATAGCCCTGCTCCGGTATGCGAACGGCCGATGGACGGACGGCGGTAAAATAGCAGGCGTCAGTGATGAAATCCGTACACTGGAGGAAGCTGAAGACGGTTGTTTGTGGGCAGGCACTAATTACAAAGGATTACTACGGCTTACCCCTCCGGCCGGAAATATTTTGAAAAATGATCCGTGGAAGATTGAGCGATTTGGACCCGAACATGGTTTGCCACGAGGCGGGGTGAATGCTTTTGCGCTCAGCGACCGTATGGTATTTACCGGTCGTTACGGACTGTTCCGCTTTGATGAGCTCCATCGCCGTTTTGTTGCAGACACTTCGTTTGGTAATTTATTTACGGATACTACAATCTGGGTGGTCCAGGTTGCCGAAGATAAGAACAGAACGATATGGTTCAGCACCGAAAAAGGCGATGAGTATGAATTTTTTCCGGTTTTCAGGAAGCATGACGGATCGTTCAAAGCCGACAAGTCCTTGTTCATGAGATTTTTTGATTTTAATGTTTTATCCATTTACTCCGATACGAACGGCGTGGTCTGGTTCGGCGGGCCTGATGGGCTTATTCGCTATGACTCGAACATACGACCGAAGATATCCGACCTATTTCCGGTGTTAATCCGAAGGGTTATCGCCGGCAAGGATTCGCTGATCTTCGGCGGCGCGATGCCTACGCATCCTGTTGAAACGGCGGCTGGCCATCCGCTCTACACACTGCCGTACAGCCTTAATAAAATCCGCATTGAATTTGCATTGCCCGGGTATGACCGTGAAAAGGAAAACCGTTTTCAGTGTTATCTGGACGGCTACGATAATAACTGGACGGAATGGGACAGGGAAACCAGGAAGGATTATACCAATATTCCGGAGGGACATTATCGTTTTCATGTCCGCGCCAAAAATATTTACGGTATCATCAGTGAAGAGGCTGTTTTTGAATTTGTCATCCTGCCGCCGTGGTACAGGGCCTGGTGGGCTTATCTGATTTATTCGCTGGTTTGCGTAATCGGCATCTGGGGCATCGTCCGCTGGCGATCCTGGAGGTTGATTCATGAAAAACAGGCGCTGGAAGCGCTTGTATCGCAAAGAACCGCCGAACTGGCTCTGAAAGAAAAACAACTCGAAAAGATTGATCAGATTGTCCGCGTCATTAATTCAAAAATCCATATCGATGATTTCTTAAACACGCTGCTTAATGAAATTGCTTTTACCGATAAAATCCAAAACGCGGCGGTGCTGATGTATCAGGCGGCCACCGACCGGTTCCGTTTCATTTACGCGCGGGGATGGAACACCGACCGTTTAAGCCATATTGAATTAAGTCCCGCGGAGGCGGAGGCTCGCTATGCGCCGGTAAACGCCCGCGTTGACGAAGATATATATCTGATAAACCGCACCGGACCCCGGCCCGCGGAGGATAAATTTGCCGGTCTGACCGTTTCCCAGTCCATGCTGATTCTTAAAATCAGTAATCAGGATTTTGTTTCCGGTTACATCATATTTGACAGCATGAGCGACGAGGAACCGTTCACGGACGCGGATGTGCAGTTGTTGTCCCGTCTCCGTCAGCATATCCTTTCCGGATTTTCTAAAGCGCAGTTGGTGACGCACCTGCAGCAGGCCAACGAGGAACTAAAAAAACTGAACGAATCGAAGAGTGAGTTTCTCGGCATTGCCGCGCACGATCTCCGGAGTCCTCTTGGAGCGATTATCGGATTTATTGATTTGGTAGTTCAGGATATGAAAGCCAATCAACTGAACATTGCCGAAGCGGTTGCTGATTTGGAAACGGTCCTGAAATCCGCGCGGCAAATGGTTAATCTCATCACGGAACTGCTCGATATTTCCGCTATTGAGGCCGGGAAAGTCAATATTGAGCTTCAGCGATATAACCTGAATGTCATCTTTGAGGAATGTGAGCGCATCCACCGGAAACACGCCCTGCAGAAGAACATTCGCTTGATTATTGATAAGAACCGTGAGTTACCCGAAGTAATGATTGACAAAGCGCGCATGGTTGAAGTCGTGGATAATCTGCTGAGTAATGCGATCAAATACACCTATCCCGACGGCGAAGTGCGTCTCTTTACCGAAGTGCAGCCCAAAGAAGTATGCGTGCATGTACGCGATTCGGGACAGGGCTTAAATGAAACCGATCTTCAGCATATATTCCGGAGTTTCAAAAAACTCAGCGCGCGCCCGACCGGCGGGGAATCCAGTACCGGTTTCGGCCTGGCCATCGTGAAGAAGATCGTGGAATTGCATCACGGGCGTGTGTGGGTGGAAAGCAGAGTCAACGAAGGCTCGACGTTCAGCTTTTCGATACCGCGGCTGAACGAAGAATATTCGCCATCCATCATGAAATAAAAAATCTCTGCTTCCCCGGGAATGAGAAGCAGAGATTGGAATAGTAAAAAACAGGTTATACTTTTCCGTTCAGTTTGGCCACGAACGCCGCGTAGAAGGCCGCCGCTCCAGAATAGTGTTCGATCGGCCCGTTTTCGTTTGGCGCGTGGGCGAGCACTTCGTTCGCCGGTCCAAGACCCAAACAGGCAATGCCGTGCAGTCCCGCGATGGCCACGCCGTTGGTGCTGAAGGTCCACTTGTCAATCAACGGTTTTTTGCCGAGAACATTTTCGTAGGATTCGGCCGCGTCTTTCAGATAGGGCGAATCGGGCGGCATGACCCAGGTGGGATAATATTTTTCCATCGGATACACCAGGCCGGTATAAGCGGGTTCATTGTAGGTCAGTACGATGACCTCAGCGTCGGGATAGCCGGCGCGTTTGGCGGCGTCTTTGACTTCGTTTACGGCAATTTCCTTGGTCTCGCCCAGAGTCAGCCGACGGTCGAGATTGATCCAGGCCCCGTCGGGTACCGCGCACTGGCTGGGTCCGGTAAAAAAGACCTGGGAGACGCAGACACTGCCCTTGCCGAGGAACGGATCGGTGGCGAGGCGCTCGTGGAGTTTTTCAATTTCAAGGGCAATGCGGGAGATTTTATAAATCGCGTTATCGCCGCGCTCCGGCGCCGAGCCGTGACAGGATAGTCCTTTGACACGCACCTGCATCTCCATGCGGCCGCGATGCCCGCGGTAGATATTCATATTCGTAGGTTCCGTGATGACGACGAGTTCCGGTTTAATCTTTTCTTCTTTGATGATGTAATCCCAGCATAATCCGTCGCAGTCTTCTTCCATAACGGTGCCGGTAAAATAAATCGTGAACTGGTCATTCAGCCCCAGTTCTTTGATCATCTTGCCGGCGTAAACCATGCTGGCCATCCCGCCTTTCATATCCACCGTTCCACGGCCCCAGACTTTGCCGTCTTTTACGTGCGCGTCAAACGGCGGAAAATCCCACAGGGTTTCGTCGCCGGGATAGACGGTGTCAATATGCGCATCGAAGGCGATGACGCGCTTGCCGTTGCCGATGCGGCCGATGACGCTGCCGAGCCCGTCAATGCGGACTTCGTCGAAGCCGACCTTTTCCATTTCCTTTTTAATAACCTGGATGACTTCTTTTTCTTTTCCTGAAAAAGACGGCGTTTTGACCATATCCATCAGAAAATTAACGGTGTCGTTTTCTAATTCTTTCGAGCGTTTCTGAATTTTTTCGTATAAGGGATTCATAAGTTTCTCCGTATTTATGAATTCACGTAGGCGTTTCGGCAAAAAGGCCAGCCACATGAAGAAATGAATGAATATTAAAATCTATTCCATAATGATGTTGTTAACTCCTTTGCTTTCGCGGCTATGGCGGCTTCGTCAATATCCAATAGCAGCTTTTTGTTTTCCATCAGTACGTTACCGTTCACAATCGTCGTATCGACAGCCGACTGTGAAATGCCGTAAACTAAATGTCCAAGCGCCGTGGTTTCATCTAAGGGCGTCGGGGGATGATAATCGACCAGGATGACATCGCCGGCGAAACCTTCTTTCAACTCACCCAACGGTACGTTGAAAACATTCTTCGCGATTTTCGCGTTATTATTGAACAGCATACCGGTAACTTCCATGAATCCACAAGAAGGATTGTTCTGCCCGAGATGCTGCAGCCAGAGCGCCACGCGGAGTTCTTCGGTCATGTTGACGGTCATGGCGTCCGTGCCGAGCCCCACGAGAATTCCTTTTTCCATCATTTTCAGAATCGGCGCGATGCCGACGGCGTTGTTCATATTCGATTGCGGATTATGCGCGACCATTGTGTTGGTTCGGGCCAGCAAGTCCATTTCTTTCTCGTTAATGTGAACGCAATGAACGGCAATGGATTTCGGGCCGAGTATGCTGAATTTATCAAACCGTTCCACGACACGCATACCGAAATGTTTTTCGTTATACTCTTCGTCTGAAGCGGCTTCGGCGCAGTGTACGTGGAATCCGGCGTTCAGATCATGCGCGAGTTTCGACGCTTTCTCCAGCGTTTTGTCGGTAATCGTAAACGACGCATGCAGGCCGAACAGGCCGTTGAGGAACGGGCTTTTCAGTTGCTGGGAATATTTGATAAATTCGGCGTTCTCCTCGAGCCCGTCCTGAACGATTTTTTCGCCGTCGCGGTCGGAGACTTCATAACATAAGGACGCGCGCAGTCCGGTTTCTTTCACCGCGTCGGCGATGCGCATCAGCGAACCGCGAACGGCCGTCGGGCTGGCGTGGTGATCCATCAGCGTCGTTGTTCCGTGACGAATAGCGTTGACGAGCATGATCAGCGCGCTGTAGTAACAGTCGTCCAGCGTCAGCGCCTTGTCGAGCTTCCACCAAAGATGGTTCAGTACCTCCACAAAATCCTTTGACGGCTTCGCTTTGCCGAGGCCGCGGACCAGCGTACTGTAAAAATGCATATGCGCGTTGATGAAGCCCGGCAGAACCACTTTGCCCTGCGCGCTGATGGTTTTATCATATTTAGCTTTGAACGCTGTCTTCGGCGCGATGGTTTTAATCGTACCGTTTTCAATCAGAATCGCGTTGTCGTAAAGAACGCGGTTCGGCTGACCCAACGCAATGATGACCCCGTCGGTAATTAATATTGTATTGTTCATAAAATTCCCCATGATTATTTCATTGATCGTACTCTAGCGGGCTATGCGGGTCCAAGCGGGTTGGTGGTTACGGCGGCATAAATTATTGTTCGCCAAAATTTAACCTTCCCATCGGTGTCCCTGTAATGTTTTTAAAACGGCCTCACGGTTTTTTTATTATCCCATTAATGTTCACGCAACAGCGCCGTTTCTTCCGGTGTGCGGTCGCGCATGAAAAGAGCGCCCGCGAAACATTTCTGTACGCAGATTGAACAGCCGATACATTTAGAAGGATCGGTAAAGGGTACTTTATTTTTATTCAGTTCAATGGCAAGATAAGGACAACGCGTACAATTGCCGCAGTGCTCGCACAGGTCTTTGTTTACATCGGATATTTTTTTGATGGCCGAGAGTTCCATAAATCCGGTGATTGGGTTAGGCAGGGCGCAACCGATCATATCTTTCACGGACCTGAATCCGCGTTCGGCCATGAGGTAGCTAAGGCCGGAATCGAGATGTTCGATGATGCCGTATCCGTATTTCATTACGATGGTGCAGAACTGCACGGTGGTTACGCCCAGCGCGAGAAAATTAGCGGCCGCTTTGTAATCCATCGGTCCGCCGTTTCCGGAGATAATCATATTAAAACGCGAGGCGTTGGCCAGCGTCAGGTTGCTGATGGGAATCACGCCCTCGCCCGACATGCCGACGACAATGCCTTCCTCCCATTGCTTTTTCGCGCCTTTTCTAAATGCCAGAGTGGGGAAGGTGTTAGCCAGTGTTACGCCGGCTTTTTTATTCGGGTATTTATTGAATACCTCCTGAATGGCGCTGAGAATCGGATAAATGGCCGTAACGGCGGCGGTTAATTTAAACAATTTCGGGATGTTGGGATCGCTTATCTCCATGACCCAATCGATAATCTTGGCCGTGAGTTCGGCGTCCTGCGATACAATGTCGCCTTTGGTGCCGTCGCCGCCTTGGGGACAGGACAGGCTGTACTCGATGCCCATCACGCCGGCGTTTTCCAGTTTCTTTGTGTTGGACTGCCAGCCGTGTTTGTCAGTTTCATCGTGGCCGGTGACAGGGCCGCCGGTGGAAACGACCGTCAGACGGTCTGGAAATTCACGAATGAGTTTCTCGACTTCTTTGCATACGCGATCCATCGGGTGCCCCGAAACATTATCGCAGTTGGCGTAGGTGGACCTGGTGAAAGCGAACATGTATTCGCCGGGAATATGAATCGGTACGTTGTCAAAGGTTGTTTTCATCACACCGCCCGCCCAACCGGCTTCGTAGGCTTTCTTCATCTGTTCGTAACCGTCGCTGGGTGGCGCGGCTGAGAGCAGGAAGGGCGAAATGATGGGGCGGCCGAAGAAATCGGTTTCCAGCGATACGGGATAGTCCATCCGGCCGGCGAGAGCAAGACGGCTCTTGGTGGGTTTTTTAAATTTTGGAATTTTGGTTCCTTGAAGATAGGCATCGATTACGGCGCCCGTATTTTTCCCGGCCGCGACGGCTTCGACCACCGTCGTTGGCCCGTTAACCAGATCGCCGGAATAAAAAACACCTTTGATTTTTTCGGTCTGTACGGACGGGCGGCTGCCGATTGCGTAAATCACGGCATCAAACGGACGGTAGGTTTCCTGGGATTTTTTATCGTCAACGACATGCCGCGGATGGAAAGGTTTGCCTTTGGGCAGGATGACTTTTTTCAAATATACGCCCGTTACCGAACGCCCTTTGACTGCGATGCTGGCCGCACGGGTTCTTCCGGTAATAGCGATTGGATGTTCAAACAGCGTTTTGCGTTCTTCACCGGTCAGCGGCATTTCGGCCGGGACTTCCAGGCAGATCATTTCAACGGTCGCCGCGCCCCGGTTTACGGCCGTAACCGCGCAATCCACTGCGATAGCGCCTCCGCCGATGACGGCCACCCGTTTGTTTGTAAGCGGATGTTTCTTCGGATTTTTGAGAAACGCATCCCACATAACAGCGCGGTCTTCGCCCGGAATGCCTAACCGGAACGGCCGATCCAATCCGGCGCAGACAGCCAACGCATCGTAGCGTTTCGTTTTAAGGAAGGATTTAAAATCGGTGATATCGTTACCATAATAGAATTCAAAGTGGCCGAGCGATTTCATGAATTCCAAATCCGTAGCCAGCACCTTTTTGTTTAAACGGTAATCCGGAATCAGGTTGCACATGCCGCCGGGTTTTTTATCGCGTTCGTAAAAATGAATCTCATATCCTTTCTGCGCCAGATAGGCCCCGACACCCAGTCCGGCCGGCCCGGTGCCTATAATCGCCACCCGCATACCGTTAGGTTCGGGAATGCGGAATGCGGGCACTTTGTTTAAGTCTTTCGCTTTTTGAATAATCGTCGCCTGAACAGCCGGGATTTTTACCGGTTCATTGAATGTCCGATGGACGCAGGCTTTCATGCAATGGTAATCCGGGCAAACCGCGCCGCACACACCGCCGAGCGGATTACTGCCAAATATAACCGAAGCCGCACGCTGGTAATCCACAGGCGTTCCTAATTTAGCGGCCATAATGAAATCCGCGGGAGAACAATCTACAGGACAGGCTTCTTTACAGGGCTTTTCTTCACAAAATTCACATTTTTCAATCTCGGCTTGTAATTGGGCGTCGGTGAGAAATAAGTGCTTTTTCATCGCGTTTACCTTTGTTATGAGTGATTGGTGTAATAAATATATCTATTATTGCAGCGATTTACAAATAAAATTATTGTGAAAAAACCGACAAAAAAGTTTGTAAAACATTCATAACGATAAGATTCTAAAACTTGCATTTACTGGGCATTTTTTGTAATATAGCGTAATGACAGCGAACGAAGAACAAATATACAATCTACTTTTATTATCATCCATATCCGGAATCGGTCATGCACGGCTGCGCGCCTTATGTCAGAAATTTGGCCATGCCGGACAGGTATTCCGGGCCAGTTTGCAGCAACTCACGGCCACCGAAGGTTTTGAGAAAAAGACCGCTGAAAAAATACTTGATCCGGCCCAGCGCGACGAGGCGTTTGTGGAAGAGCAATTGCGAATGATGCGGCAGTATCAGGTTGCATTTATTAGCTTATGGGATCCGGCGTATCCGGAAAATCTCAAAAATATTTATGATCCGCCGGCGTTCCTGTTTGTGCGCGGGTCATTTAATCCGGCGGATGATTACAGTGTGGCTTTGGTCGGCACGCGCGAGCCGACGGCATACGGGCGGTATATGGCCGAAACGCTTTCGCGGGAACTGGCGATCCGCGGCATTACGACGGTCAGCGGACTGGCGCGCGGGATCGATACGATTGTTCATCAGACTTCTTTACGTCACGGAGGCCGGACCATTGCGGTACTGGGCTGCGGCGTAGACCGGGTTTATCCTCCGGAGAATTACAAACTGGCGATGGAAATCATCCAGCACGGCGCGCTGGTGTCCGATTATCCGATGCGCACCGCGCCGGATGCGGCACATTTTCCCGGCCGAAACCGTATTATCAGCGGGCTCAGTCTGGGCGCGGTGATTGTTGAAGCCGGGGCACGCAGCGGCGCGCTTATTACCGCCGAATACGCCCTGGAGCAGAACCGTGAGTTGTTTGCGGTACCCGGTAATGCCGTCGTGCCCCAGGCTAAAGGCCCCAATCGCCTCATCCGGCAAGGCGCCAAACTGGTAGAAACCGTGGATGACATCCTTTCCGAACTGGAGAGCCGGCTGTCCTTCCGGCGCGCCGCACCATCCGCAGCGCCAACGGCCGCGCTTACCGAAACCGAAGCCGAAATGCTGAAATACCTGAATACCGAGCCGTTGCATATCGACGTGATTTCCAGCCAGGCCCGTCTGCCCGTTTCCGAAGTCCTGGCGCGGCTGTTGAATCTGGAAATCTCCGGTTTGGTGCGGCAGACGGCCGGTATGCATTTTATCAGAATACAGAATCCGTAACGAACCACCATTAAACCGAGGAAACCGCCGTGGCTAAAAAAGTGCTTATAGTTGATGACGAAAATACGGTACGCAGTCTGTTAAAAATATTTTTATCCAAAGCCGGATTTGAACTGGATTTTGCCGAAGACGGCCTTCAGGCTGTCGATAAAATCAAAAGCTATGATCCGGATGTCGTGATTCTGGATACCAACATGCCGGGCAAGAACGGCATCGAGGTATGCCGTGAAGTCAAGCAGGCCAATCCCGCGCGGCCGAAAATCATTTTTCATACCGGCTCGCTGGAGGAATATAAGGATCAGGCCGAAGCGGCCGGCGCGGATGCGACCTTTGCCAAAACCGGAATGGGCGGCCTGGGCAAACTGGTCGATCTGATTAATAGTCTGGGGTAAACCATCATACAGTTTCCAATGAAAAAAGCCCGTTGGATATCCATCCAACGGGCTTGGCATTTTTGAACAATGCGGAATGGCGATTATTTTTCTTTCGGAAAATAACGGCTGTACACGGCATCGGTAAACGCAATGGCCTCTTTCTGGTACGGGTTAATTTCAAGATTGTAAAAGGTGTCTTCAATAATCATATTAGCATCTTTCCAGTTGCTGGCCGCGTTGATTTCGTTGAGCAGATTGAAAAATTCCTTGTCTTTTTTCTTGAATAATTTCTTGATATAGACTTTTTTATCGCGGTCTTCAATCAGCGTATAAATATCCTCCAGCTTGGTAGCCTGACCCATCTGTTTGGCCAGATGGTCGGCCAGCAGGTCGGAAACTTTCGGAACGGCTTCCTGGGCAGGCGCTTTGGTTTCCGGTTTGGCTTCGGCTTTGGTTTTTTCTTCTTTGACCGGAGGCGCAGTCGCAACGGGCGATGGCGGCAGTTCAATATCTTCCTCTTCTTCTTCAAAGAATGAATCTACAGCCGCTTCTTCGACTTCTTCCTTGAATTCCTCAATTTCCGAAATCAGGGATGAGAGGTTCTCGGTGGATACAATTTCCTTCTTTTCTTCATAAGTGACCGCGGTCGGTTTGGGCGTTTCGGCCGGCGTAATACGTTTAGTGAGGTCTTCTGTCTTGATGAATTCTTCGGTGACAGGTTTGGCTTCCGGTTCGCCGCCCTCCAGATAGGATTTGAATATGCCTTCCAGTTTGCTCACGCTGATGGGGCCGACTTTCTTAGCGAGGACGCCTTTGATGGCAGCGACATATTCGGTTAGGTTGCGGTCCTGATAAGCGCTGATGAGAACGTCCGGCTCGACTTCATCGGATTGTTGATCCCGGCCGAGGTTCAGGAAGCCGATGATCACTTTAGCTACGTTCACAGCCGCGGCGGTTTTGTTTTGCGCGATGGCTTTCTCATCGAGTTGCTGGATGAAATTTTTGAATTTCGCCCGGGAGATGCTCTCCATCGGGTTGGTCTGAAAATAATGTTCCAGACCCTTGTAGTAGTATTCATAGTCCACGAAATATTTCATGGAGTCAATGACTTCCGCGGGTGTAATCACATCGTCGTCGCGGTAAACGAATTGAACCATGGTGCGCTGGGGCATGATTAAGAAGTTTGTCTGAAGCTTGACGGCCTGTTCCAGGATGCGGATCAGACGGGGGCGATTGAAGATCGCGGTGTTTTTTAGCACTTCGTATAATTCGTCGAACTTGGCGCGGACTTCCGGCAGATCATAATTGAATCGTCCGGACGAGAGGAACATAGAGGATTCCTCGCGAATCCATTTTTCAGATTCCCGATCGAAATAATTTTTTATAAAATTCGGTATGTCGCGATTCTTAATTTCCCGGAGCGATATGGACGGCTGGTTGTCCAGTATCTTTTTACCCAGGTTTGATACAATACTATCCGTTTCCCTGATAATCATGTAAATCTCCTTGTAGTATCATATTGATAAACTATATTATAAAACAATTTCCAGTCCTTCTTTGGCCCCGAAGCATTCCACCGCCGATTGTTTGGCGGCAAGCAGTTTTTTGACATTACTCACAATGTCGTCAATAAAAGCGTCGTTATGCGAAGGGTCGTGGTGATAAACCGCCAGTCGTTTGACGCCGGCTTTCCAGGCAATTTCAGCGACATAATCATAGGGTGAGTGGCCCCAGCCGACTTTTTTCTCGTATTCTTCCGGCGTGTACTGACAGTCGTGAATAAACAAATCGACACCGCGGGCAAACTCCACCATGCGGTAGTTATTATTGCCTTTGTATTTCATACCTTCAAAATCGGGATGGTCCGTATGTTCAACCGGGAAGGGCTCGTTGTCGCTGACATAAACAAGGGTTTTGCCCTGGTGCTCGATGCGATAGCCCAGCGCGCAACCGGGATGATGCAGGTAAAGCGTGGTGATTTTGGCGCCGTATATTTTAAACTTGCCTTCATAGAGTCGTTTGAATCCGATCGACGAAGGCAAATCGCTCAGGGCTACCGGAAAATACGCGCTTTTCATCTGGTCGGTAATGATCTGGTCGAGTTGGACATCGGCTTCCTCGCCGCCGCAAATGACGAACTTGTTGCCGGGCAGAAAAGCCGGCACAAAAAACGGAAAACCCTGTATGTGATCCCAGTGAGTGTGGCTGAGTAAAATAACGGCTTCGATGGGTTTTTTCCCGCGCTTCAGCAGGTCGTTGCCCAGAACCCGCAGACCCGATCCGGCATCAAGGATAATCAGACTGCCGTCATCGAGCGTAACCTCACAGCATGAGGTATTCCCTCCGTAGCCGACTGTTTCCGGCCCGGGTGTCGGTATGGATCCCCGGACGCCCCAGAATTTTATTTTCATATCTCGCGATTGGCCTTTATGTATTCACTACTGTTAATAAATGTTTAGCTTGTCAGCATTTGGTTAACGGTGTCAATCAGTTTATGAGACTCAATAATCTTAGATATGTAAGCATTGGCGCCCAGTTGCAGCACTTTCTTTTTATCCACGTCGAAAATCTTGGCCGAATACATGATGACTTTGATGCGGTCCATTTCCTTGTTTTCACGAATTTGTTTCAGAACCGAGAAACCGTCCAACCGCGGCATCATAATATCGAGCAGGACAATGTCGGGGTTTTCTTTGTGAATGGTCTCAATGGCCTGCAAGCTGTTATTGCACGTTGCCACATTAAAATGACCGACCTGGGAAAGAATTTTTCTGGTCAGGGTCAGATGATCCTCATCATCATCAATAATTACAATTTTATTAGCCATTTTCCTGCCTGTCATCTACCATGGATTTTATATATTGGAATAAATTAATAAAAAATATTTTTAAAAGTCTAATAAAAATTACATTATTTTTTTCAACGCTTGGTTCCATCCGGATAGAGCTTTCGGTAACATTCGGCATAGGCGATATAAATGCCGGCCGATCGTTCGATTTTGCGCATTTCCTCCTCGGTGACACTCCGCACGGGTTTTGCGGGAACGCCGGCCATCAGGGTTTTTTCGGGGACTTCATAGCCTTCGCGAATCAGCGCTCCGGCCGCGATGATGGCATAAGGTCCGACCACGGCGCCGTCGAGAACTTTTGCGCCCATGCCGATGAGAACATGATCGTGTACCGTACAGCCGTGCAGGATGGCTCCGTGACCGATAGTAACGTCGCTACCGATGTGGGCGGCATATTTGTTCAGCGTAACGTGTATGATCGCGCCGTCCTGAATGTTGGTACGGTTCCCGATGCGGATGGCGTTCACGTCTCCGCGGATGACGGCGTTAAACCAGACCGTACACTGCTCGCCCAGTTCTACATCGCCGAGAATGCGGGCGCCCTCGGCTATGAAAACGCTTGAGGGAATAACCGGTTTCTTGCTGAGATAGGGGGTTATCATTTCGGTTTACACCTGTCTTTAAAATGGATTGATTAATGCCGCCGGCGGCTCCTAAGCGTTTCAGCGGTCTTCAATATTTTCTTTCAGAAAGAAACGGATGGACAAAAAACTGCCGGTGAGCCCCAAAGCGATACCCATGCCGATTGTATACAGGTAAGTGTCCACCGAGACCTGTATGTTTTCGAGAATATGCTTCCGTACAGCCTCTGTGAGAAAATAGATAAGAAGAACCGCCAGAGCGCTGCCGGCAATGCCCTGCACGATGCCTTCCACAAGAAACGGCGCGGCGATAAACCGGTTGGTGGCGCCCACTAATTTCATGGTCCGAATCACGTCCCGTTTGGCGTAAATGCTCAGCTTGATGGTATTAGAGATCAGCAGAATGGCCGCTAAGGCCGCCAACACACCAATGATCAGGTTGATCCGCCGATAGGTATGAATCCGTTCGTCCAGCGTTTTCAGCAGTTGCTTTTGATATTGGACTTCTTCGACGCCTTCTATTCGCTCGATAGTCCGCGCTACGCGTTCCACCTGTTCCCAGGTGCGGTGCGTTTCTTTTAGTTTGATTTTATAGGACGCCGGAAGGGGGTTGGTTTCAATCAGGTCAAACAGGTCATCGGCGCCCATAATTTCTTTCAGGATATGCGCCGCTTCAGCCTTCGAAATATACGTCAGCGAGTCTACGCCTTCAGTGTTCTGAATCATACTGCCGATGGCCTTGATCTGAATGGGATTCAGCGACTTGTCAAGGAAGGCCTCCAGTTCGACCCGGCTGCGTATGTCCTCGATCATGCGTCCGATGTTGCCGGTGATGACCAGAAAAATACACAGCAGGCCCAAAGCGATGGTGATGGTGATAACGGCTACAGCCGTTGACAGAGTCGCTCTTCCTAATCCGCTTAAACCTTCTTTAATAAAATATCCGAGTTTCATGGTTGGTCTGTCCGCGTGAGGGTCCGGTTATTTTAATATCGCGCGCAGCAGATTGAGGAATTCTTTACCGTCGTTCTGCACCAGCCGGTAATTCTTATAAGCCGCCTTGTAGGAAGGATTTATCTCGGAAGCTTTTTTAAACTGATTCATGGCTTTGATGAACAGATTCCGGCACTGCACCAGATATACCAGTCCGAGCGTGTTCTGCACATCGGCGAAAACCGGATTGTTTTCGGTGATGGTTTCGAGTTTTTTCTGGTATTTCTCCAGTATTTTTTCATCTTTGCCTGCGCCGCCGAACAGAAATTTCAGGTAGAAACTGTTCATCAGTTCATCGTAGGTATCTTTCTTCTGATACTCGCGGATTTCATTCGCGTTTTTTACGGCCTGGGCAAGCTGGTCGGCGTTGATGTTATCAATAAACTGCTGAAACATGGCGGCCAGCGTGTTATCCTGTCCGATATCGGTTCGGAGTGTTTTGACTTTTTCGAGGTATTCGACGGCGCGTTTTTTCCGGATGGAGGGCGGCGGCAGGGTATCGTGGTCGGGCATGAAGATGCAGGAGTCAATAAATGCCGCGGCGGCGCTGAACAGGGCATCGGCGTAGTTGGGATTGATTTTAAGGGCCATATGAAACGACTCCAGCGCTTCTACGTATTGTTTGTTCAGATGGTAGGCCATGCCGAGCGCATGATGGATGTCCGGATAATTCGGCGCCAGTTCCAGCGCGCGGGTCAGTGCGGAACAGGCGGCCGCGTAATCCTTCTTCTGGATGTAAGCGGTTCCGAGATTGCTGTACGCTTCGACCATGTCCGGCTGATATTCGGCGGCCAGCAGGAATTCGCCGATAGCTTCGTCAAGCATGCCGCGCCGCAGGAACACCATGCCCATCTTGTTGGTGGATACAGGATGCTTGATGGAGCGTACTTTGTCCCGCATGATATACAGCAGTTCGATTTCCCACGAGACTTCCTGGTGAAACGCGTTCATATAATCGTTGAACTGCTCCGGTGTCATCTTATGCGCGCGTTCGGGATCTACCTTGGTGCGTTCCACATAGATTACCCGGCCCTGCTCCCATATTTCGGATTTGATCGATAAATGGCCGAAATTGCCCGCGGTCTGAATGTGGTACATCTTTCCGCCTGCGAATACATTCGTATTAATGCCGATAGGATCCATTTTGATTCCTGTTAAATTTTATCCTTTTACATAATATGCAACAAAAAAAAGTGCGGAATGTTCCGTAAAAAATTATATATTAACTGCTTAATGATACTTTATTATTAGGTTTAAATCAAGGGCGAAAGTCTGACCGATGCATACTGACGCATACTGGATGGAGCAGGCGTACCGTGAAGCCGAGCGGGCGTACGCCGCAGGCGAAGTGCCCGTCGGCGCTGTGGTCGTGCTGGAAAACCGGGTCATTGGCCGCGGATACAATCAGATTGAAACCCTGCAGGATCCGACCGCGCACGCCGAAATGATCGCGATTACGGCGGCGGCCGGCACCATCGGATGCAAATGGCTGAACGACGCGGTCCTCTATGTTACGCTGGAACCCTGCGCCATGTGCGCCGGAGCGATGGTGCTGGCCCGTCTGCAGCGGCTGGTATTCGGCGCTTTGGACCCAAAAACCGGCGCCTGCGGATCATTGTATAATATTATTCAGGACGAGCGGCTGAATCACCGGATGGAAATAACCTCTGGAATACTCGAACAAAAATGCGCGGCGATTCTTAAGGACTTCTTCCAGAAGTTGAGAGCTGGTAAAGAAAACAAAGCGTGATTATTTATCGATCAGAATTGCAGTGATTTCCACGGTGGTTCCGTACATATGGATGGAAACGGCGTTCCGGACAGGGCGGTATTGGAATCGCACCTTTAGTCCGTTTTTAGCGAAAGCCGGTTCCAGGTTGACCGGATTGTATTTGGTGCCGTCGTTGCCGAGAATTGCATAGAAACCGCCCTCCAGCTCGACAAAAACCACGGTACCATGAATGTAATCGCCGGTTTTAGCCGGAACACCCTGCGTGCCCGCGCAATGACCGGCAAGCAGAGCGTAAAGCATAACGCAAAACAGCCCGATGGATTTATACATCATTTATACTTTCATTTTATTTTTAAAATATTCGATGGTGGCCTTTAATCCGTCCCGGACGTGGACCTTCGGTTGCCATTGAAGAAGTTCGCTGGCTTTGGTGATATCCGGCCGGCGCACGGTAGGATCGTCCTGGGGCAGGGGTTTATAGACGATTTCACTTTTACTGTTCGTGAGTTCAATGATTAGTTCGGCAAATTCCAACACGGTCATTTCATGGGGGTTGCCGATATTAACGGGCTGGTGTTCGGCGGATAACATAAGTTTGTAGATACCGGCAATGAGGTCGCTCACAAAGCAGAACGAGCGTGTCTGCTGACCCCGGCCGAATACGGTAATGGGCTCGTTGCGCAAGGCCTGATTGATGAACGTAGGAACCACGCGGCCGTCGTTCGGGCGCATGCGCGGGCCGTAGGTGTTGAATATGCGTACAATGCGGGTGTTGACATGGTGGTAGGTATGATAAGCCATTGTCATGGCTTCGGCAAAACGCTTGGCTTCGTCGTAAACGCCGCGCGGACCCACGGGATTCACGTTGCCCCAGTAGCTCTCCGGCTGGGGATTCACCTGAGGGTCGCCGTACACTTCGGAGGTAGAAGCCAGCAGAAACCCCGCTTGCTTGCTCTTGGCGAGGCCCAGCGCTTTATGCGTGCCGAGCGAGCCGACTTTCAGCGTCTGGATCGGCAGTTCGAGATAATCAATCGGGCTGGCGGGACTGGCAAAGTGAAGAACAAAATCCACCGGGCCGTCCACGTAGAGGTAATTGGTAACGTCATAATGAATAAACGTAAATCGTTTGTCCCGGATATGCTCAATATTGGCGGTGCTACCGGTAATGAGATTGTCAATGCAGATAACTTCATGCCCCTGTTGCAGTAAATAGTCGCAGAGGTGGGATCCGAGAAATCCGGCGCCGCCGGTTACAAGTGTTCGCATAGGTCTCCTGTTCCGATTAAGTTTATATCTCGCGCCGGAATCGTGCCGCGGGTATTTTCATTTGTTCGCGATATTTGGTGATGGTACGGCGCGCAATGGGCGTGCCCTGCTGGGAAAGAAGCCGGGCAAGGTCGTCGTCGCTCCAGGGCTTGCGCTTGTCCTCCTCGTCGACCAGTTTTTTGAGCGCCGTTTTAATCTGGCGCGTAGAGACGTCCTCGCCGTCGCTGCGGCTTATGCCCGTTGAGAAGAAATGCTTAAGTTCATAGACGCCGTAGTCGGTCTGCACGTATTTTCCGCTGGTCGCGCGGCTAACGGTGGAAATATCCATGTTGATTTTTGAGGCGACGTCTTCCAGTTTCATCGGCTTCAGATAATCCTTGCCCTTGGCGAAAAAATCATGCTGGAGTTCCACAATCGCCTCCATCGTACGGCGCAGGGTGTCGCGGCGGCGGTAGAGAGAGTTAATCAGCCATTTGGCCGATTCCAGTTTGTTTTTGACAAATTCCTTGGCGTCGGCCCCGCCGTTTTTTTTGTCGAGCATCATTTTCCGGTAGGCGTTGTTGATGCGCAGTCGCGGCACATTGTAATCATTCAATTGGACGTCAAAGCCGTCGTCCAGCCGCTTGACAATCAGATCGGGTATGATGAAGTTTTGCTCGGGTATAATGTAGCCTTCGCCGGGCTTGGGATTGATGGTCAGAATTTCCTGTATAGCCGGTTTCAGGATTTCGATGCTGAGTTTCATGTGTTTGGCTAATTTGTCATAGCGGCGGTTGATGAAGTCCGGATAATCTTCCTGAATGATGCGGATGGCTAAGGAACGGTTTTCGTCGTAATAGCTTTGTTCCCGCCGCCGGAGCTGGATCAGAATACATTCACGGAGATCCCGGGCGGCAATGCCAGGCGGGTCAAAGGCCTGCACCGTCTGTAGGATTTTTTCCACGGTTTTCCTGTCCGTCTGGAATTCGTCCGCTATGAGTTGTATAATTTCATCCGGTTTGTCATGATGCAGGGGATAACGCGTATTGGGACGTTCGTCGGATGCATCGGCGTCGGCGGCTGAGGGCTCGGCGGGCGAAACCGGTGTTTCCGGAAGGGCTGCCGCCGATTTCATGACTTCCTCTGAAAATCTGCTGATGTCGTTTTGAGAAGACTGAGCGGCCGTGTCAAAAATTAAATAGCCGTCCTCATTGATGTTCCATATAATATATTCAGCGATCCGGCGTTCCAAATCATTCAGGCGAATCCACCTCAACTGCTCCAGCAGATGGTCGGCCAGCGTGCGGCGTTCGGTCGGCGTGAATTCCTGTTCCTCTTCCTCGGAGGAATGATCGCGTGGGGCGCGGTACTCGTAGCGGTTTTCGTCGTTCAGAAATTGTTCCCAATCCACCTCACGCGCTTCTTTTTCGACGGTTTCCCGTTCGGTTTTTTCCGTGGCGGCTTCCTGGATTTTTTCTTCCTGTTCGTCGGTTTCAGGCGCTTCCTGTTTCAGCAGTGGTTCCGGTTCGGTTTCGAGTTCCTGAACGTCCTCAAGTTCGGCGGTTTCTTCCAGTTCGTTGACTTCTTCCAGCAGAGGATTCTGTTCCATTTCCTGTTTGATACGCTGTTCCAGTGCCTGGATAGGAAGCTGGAGTAAGCTGGAAAGCAGGACTTGCTGGGGGGTTAACCGCAACTGCTGACTGAGTGTTTGTTTGAGACCGGGGGCCATAAGGAACCGTTATTAATTACGCAGTTGAAATTTATCGCCGAGGTAAAGCTTGCGCGCTTCGGGATCTTCGGCCAGAAATTCGGAGGTGCCGCTTTTCAGCACTTTACCGTCGAAAAGCAGGTACGCATGATCGGTGATGGCAAGCGTTTCATGGACGTTATGGTCGGTGATCAGAATGCCGATGTTGCGCTGTTTAAGGTTCTTCACAATGGACTGAATATCTTCTACGGCGATGGGATCAATGCCGGCAAACGGTTCGTCAAGGAGTAGAAATTTGGGATCCGTAGCCAGCGCGCGCGCGATTTCGGTGCGGCGCCGTTCGCCGCCGGACAGACTGTAGCCTTTGGAACGGGCAATGCGGGTGATGGACATTTCTTCCAGCAGTTGATCCAGCCGCTGCAGGCGCTCAGCGCGCGTCATGCGGCGCGTCTGCAGGACGGCAAGTATGTTTTTTTCGACGGTCAGTTTTCTGAAAATGGACGCTTCCTGAGCCAGATATCCGATGCCTAAACGCGCCCGGCGGTACATCGCCATGCGCCGGATATTTTTATCGCCGAAATAAATATGCCCTTTATTCGGACGAATCATGCCGGTAATCATATAAAACGTCGTGGTCTTTCCGGCGCCGTTGGGACCAAGCAGGCCGACAATCTCGCCCTGTTTGACGAAGATATCCACGCCGTCCACGACTTTCCGCCCGCTGTATTTCTTTACGAGGCCTTCGGTACGCAGTATGAGGGTTCCCGAGTCCGGCGTTGAGGAAATATTTTGTGTTGTATTGTTCATAGCTCCCTAATGATAATCATTTTTTCTCAAATGTTCAAATGCCTTGGGAAAATAAGTTCCCTCCGAGCCGCCGCGGACGAGAAATCGTTCCAGTTTGGAATCATTATTGAAAAAGAGTTCCATAGCGGGTCCGGTGATTTCATTGACGCCTTCGTCATTCTCAAGATAATAGGCGTTATAGGCGTTACCTTCGGCCAGCATGGTTTTCAGCTTACGGTCCTGGATATTCATTAGGATATTCTTAGCTTCGAGGCGGTTGCGTTTGCGGGTAACGGAATCCGCTTCGGTGGATGCCTGGGCTTTGCCCCTGACAGCTATCGAACGGATTTCCCGCTTTTCAAAGTGCACGGTCATCGAATCGCCGAAGATCAGGCTACGGCCGTAGCTGGCGCGCGGTTCTGTGTGGAGTTCCAGGATTTCCTTTTTAGTATGATATACCGCCAGGCCGGAGGTGGCATGAAGCAAATCCCGGGTCAGCGCAGCGCTGTCTCGGACGAAGACAATGTGGCTGTCGATATAGGATTCGACAAAGCGGCCCCGAATGACGATCTGGTCGTGCGGGTCGTAACGCGCCGGTTGTCCGGTGCTGTCTAAAAACGGCGGTGCGGGAAGTCCCCGGGAGAGCCGGGCGATATTCTGTCCTTTGTAATAGACGCTGTCGTACTGGATCATATACGGATTGCCTTTTACATAGGAATATTTTTTCCTGACATCGTAGAAACCCTCCTCGCCGTAGGACGCGGCTTCTTCCAGACTGTCATATATGACAACGCGGCCGCGCGCAGTCAACTGTTCGATGTTCTGAAAATATACCAGGGAATCGGCCACCAGCGTAGTGCGTCCGTCCACGAACAGCACATTGCCTTCACAAACGGCTTTTTTCTGCTTGGCGTAATATCGCGCCCGTTCGCTGAAGATGGTGCGGTGCTTATCAAAGAGCACCACATGGCCCATGAGCACCGCGATCTGCCTGTCGCGAAAAAATGCCGCCTGGTCGCACGAGGCGCTCAAAGTGTCCTGCGAAAAAGCGACATCGCCGGTGGCTTTCAGCACTTCCACGCCGTTGATTAATTGCTGCTCCAGTTCGTCGGATCGCTCCAGACGCAAGGGTTTGTATTTTTCCCTGCCCGCGCGCGCCAGGCTGAGGGAATCCGGATTCTGTGCCGCCGCGCTGTTTATAATGAGAAAAAGAAGTATAACCGATAAGGAAAAATATTTTAACCGGAGTACCATATGCGTTTTTTCAGTTCATGGCGTTTCATTTTTTAATATATTTTCCACCTCACGGTCCAGATCGCCGGACTGGTCTTTTTGCTTCCGGGAGCGGATGGTGCCGGTGCGGATGTCTACGTCGCGGGACGACTGTCCGTACGCGCGTTTCAGTTTCCAGTTGTTCAATTCCTGGTCGGATTCGAAGTCATAACCGTACAGCGTGTCTTCCTGCGTGGTGATGCGGACCAGGCCGTCGGCGAAAACTCTTTTTTTGAAATCGTCCCAGCGCAGGTTCGTCGAATTGAGGGATAGGCCGCTGTCGGAAGTAACGACTACCGATCCGAAAGCCAGCAGGTTGTTGTGCCGTATTTCGCCGCTGTCGGCCGTGAGCCAGGCGCTGTGGGCGCCTTTTTCGTAAAGATCGGCCCGGAACCCGCTGCGGAAGGTTGTAAGATTTTTGTTGTCCCAGCGCATCATGTGCCGGTATTTCAGTTTCATTTGAACGATGCCGTCTCTCGTGATAATGACCTCAGAATCCCACCCTTCCTGATTCGGAAGGTCCGCCGGCCCCGATGCGAATTCCTCTTCCTGCGGGCTGTAGGAACAACTCATAAGCGCCGTTATCAGTAAAACAATCAATTGGAGGCGAAAGCGGTGGCTGTTACAGGTCATAAAATTTTATTACATTCAGGTTGTTCAGTTCTTCCACATGATACTGCAAATGCCGCAGGAGGATGCGCATCAGGTCATGGCGTGCTTTGTCGCTTATCACGACATTGCCGGAACCGGCGCCGCGGCTCTTAATCAGATAGCGGGCCACGCTCAGGCCTTCCCGCGACAGCGGCAGAGACGTGTCCACCGGTGTCTGCGCCGCACAACTCGAACAGGTAAACCGTCCGTGCCTAATATCGAAAAAAATTTCATCATGTTCCAATAAATCTTTCTCAAACCGGCAGCGGGAAAAATCCGGACGGAAACCTAATCGATCGGACAAAGCCAGGAGAAAATAAATGATTTGGTTGAAAACGGGCTTATCGGGTTCATTCAGCCGGGTTAAGGTTTCGACCAGGAGGGAAAATATTTGTGTGGTGTCTTCGTTGGCGTGGACGGAGCGGTCACAAAATTCGGCTACAGATAATCCGGCTAAAAGCCGCCGGGGATCGTCCCGAAGCATGAAAAACGGCTGTATTACAGACGCTTCACTCAGGTGTTGAAGGTCGCGGCCGGATTTTTCGTAATAAACGACTTGCGTGTGGTTCAACAGTTCCAGCGAGCCGCCGAATGCGCTTTTGATATCCCGCGCACCCTTAGCCATAAAACTCAGCTTGCCGCTGTCCCGTGTCAGCGTCGTGATAATTTTACTCGTTTCACCATAGGCCTGTGAGCGCAAAATCACCGCCTCGGTCCTTTTGATGCCCATGAAACGCCTTTCATTCAATCAATGAGCCGGCTAATAATATTTTTTTATGAACGTAAAATCAACTGCTTTTTGCAGTAATTGGCTTTTTTAATGTAAATTTGACTTGATTTTATCAGCTTATTCAATGATATTTATATAATCAAATGTTAATCTTTATGTCAAAAAAAATAATCCGAGGAAAACCTATGAAAAAAGGAGCGCTTTTTGGATTCATCGCCGCAATGGTTCTGGCGGCAGTCGCGTATGTTGTATTGTTTCAGACAAACATTCTCAACGGAAAAAACCTGAATGACCCGAACAAAAAACCGTTTATTGAATTTACCGAAAAGGACCATGATTTCGGTAAAATCAACGAAGGCGTATCGGTGGAACATATTTTCCAGTTTACAAACAAAGGCAATGATACACTAAAGATTATCCATGTCAAGGCTTCCTGCGGGTGTACGGCTGCCCTGCTGAGCAATACCACCATTGCCCCCGGCGAAAAAGGAGAAATCAAGGCGGTGTTTAACAGCCAGGGAAGGCCGGGAATGAACAAAAAAACCATATCGGTCATATCGAACGACAAGGACCATCAGCAGATTGTCCTGACCTTTAAAGCGGAGGTTATACCCGCTGAAAAAACCGGCGATAAATCCGGCATGGAAACGTTGTTTGACAAGAACTGATCGTACGAAGAGTTTCCAGATTCACAAGAAGAAAGTTGCTGAATGAAAAAAAATCTCTTTTTTGTTCTGTGCGTCGTATGGATTGCCGAATCCGGGATATCGGCTCAGAGTAAGTATGCGGGGGAATTTCTGAATCTTGGCGCAGGCGCGCGGGCGTCGGCTCTGGGCGGAGCTATGATTGCCACGGTAAATGATGTGACAGCCGGCTATTATAATCCGGCCGGGCTGATGCAGCTCCGGTACGGACAAATCGCCTATAACCACACGCGGCTGTTCATTTCGGATATTAATTATGATTTCGGTGCGTTTGCCATGCCGTGGAAAGACCATCAGAGCCTCGGTTTTAGTGTGGTGCGCCTCGGCGTGGATAATATACCGCATACCGAAGCGTACCGCATCCTGCCGAACGGCGACATCGAAATTATTGATCCGGATCAATATGATCCTTCCCAGCACCGGACCCGGGTGCGTAATTATTTCAATTACGCGAGCTATGCGTTTATTTTTTCTTATGCGCGCCGTTACGACGACAACTTAACGCTTGGAGCGAACGCCAAGCTGATTCATCACGGCCACCGGTATGCTTCGGCTAACGGCATTGGTTTTGATGTCGGTGCGCAATACCGGTACACCGACCGCTTACTGCTCGGGGCGACGCTGCAGGATCTTACCGGTACGCTGGTGGCATGGAACACCGGCAAGCGCGAGTGGATTCGTCCCAGTCTGCGCCTGGGCGCGGCCTACGGGTTTCCCATTGGCGACGATCACTGCCTGATTCCGATGTTAGACGCCGAGCATCGCTTTGAAAACCGCCGTTCAGCAGCTCAGTGGCACTGGGGTTCCTGGAGCATGGATTTTCACACGGGCCTCGAATACCAGTATAAAAAATCCCTCTTCCTCCGGATGGGCTATAACGAACTCAATGCGTGGACGTTTGGCACAGGGATCAAACTGGGTTTGTTCCAGATGGATTATGCCTACACCTATCTCAACGGAAATAATGTTCTGGGGAACATTCACCGGATCCACGTGCAGTTTGATCTCAAAACGCCGTGGATGATGCGTCCGCAGTAAGACCCTACGTCACCGTCATAATGGCATTCCCCGCCCTCACTCAAAAGAACTTAAAAGAAATCGCGGCGCTGTCGGATAGAACGCGTCGCCAGGAATCCGATTTATTCCTTATCGAAGGTATCCGCATGTTCCGGGAATTTATCAACAGCGGATACACCGCTGCCGTCATTGTCATTGAATCCGGGTTTGAAAATCGCCATGCGGATGTTTATCAGATTCTGCAGCGGAAATATTCCGGTATAACGCTCACGGCAACGGAAAAGCAAATCCGGAAATTATCGGATACGGACGAGCCGCAGGGCGTTGTGGCCGTTATCCGTAAGCCGCAACCATCTGCGGAAGCCATATTCAGGGGAAAAAAACATGGAATCATTCTGGCGCTGGACCGCATCGCTGATCCGGGAAATCTGGGTACGATCATCCGGTGCGCGGATTGGTTTGGCGTCTCGGATATCGCGCTCAGCAAGGGTTGCGTGGATGTGTACAATCCAAAAGTGATACGCGGGACGATGGGTTCCGTGTTCCGTGTGCGTTTTCACGAGCGGGCGGATCTGAGCCGCTTATTTGCAGAAGCTAAAGCAAGCGGCGCTGAAATATGGGGCACCTCTGCCGCCGGGCCGTATACGCCGATGCCATCGCAAAACGGTGAAAAAAACATCATCCTCGTTATAGGCAGCGAAGCTCACGGCATCGCGGACGCCATACTGCCGTTTTGCGACCGGCTGATTCGGATTCCGCGTTATGGGCACGCGGAATCGCTTAATGCCGCCGTGGCTTGCGGTATCTTGCTTTATGAAATGCGCCGCGGCCATCCAACCCTATAAATTTTTAAAATGAAATCATTAGAAGACCTGCGGGCGGATGCCTGGGATATTTATCGCAGCGGACTGGAAGCCGTGAAACCCTCTGCGTTTATGAAGAATGCCGTACGGTTTTCGGATCCGATTCTTAGCGTGCAGGGAACCGATTTTAATTTAGATGCGTATGAACGCATTTACCTGATTGGTTCCGGGAAGGCCGCTGCGGCGATGGCGGCGGTAATGGAACAGATGCTGGAGCGCAGAATAAGCGGCGGCATCATCGTTACCAAGGATCGTCATGCGGTTCGTCTGCAGCGTTGCCCATGTATCGAAGCCGGCCATCCCGTGCCGGATTACCGCAGCGCGCGCGCGACGGAAGAAATTATACAATTACTAAAATCGGCCGGCGAACGCGACCTGATACTCTATGTATTGTCCGGAGGCACCTCCTCGCTTCTGGCATCGGCGCCGGATGGCCTGAGCTTTGACGATATAGCGCGTACTTATGCCGTCCTCGCGCGTTGCGGCGCCTCGATACGGGAGGTAAACATAATACGAAAAAAAATATCGGGGCTCTTCGGCGGCAGGTTCAGCGCGCTTGCGTATCCGGCTACCGTGGTCACGCTGGCGCTATCCGATGTGCCCGGCGATGATATGGAAAGCATCGGTTCCGGCCCTACGGTACCGGACACCGCTACGACGGAGGATGTCCGGCGTATTCTTGACCACGATGCGCTTTATAGCAAAATACCGGCCGGTGTCTGTGACTATCTCACAAAACCGGCTCCGGACCGCCTACCGGCGGAAACATTCCGGCGTACGCATAATTTTATTCTGGCCAATATTCATACGGCATTAACGGGCTGCGCTTCCAAAGCGCGGGATCTCGGATATGAAATCATGCGTTACCCGGATTTAATTACGGGGGATGCGGCCGGATCTGCCGGGAAATTTATCCGACAAGCACAGGACGTGGTTCAGGCGCGCGCAGGATCCCGGTTGTATTGTTTCCTTGCCGGAGGAGAAACTACGGTAAAAGTCACCGGAACAGGAATCGGCGGACGCAATCAGGAATTTGCACTGGCCGCCTTGCAAACATGGAACAGCCCGCTCCCGTACGTGCTTCTGGCAGCCGGTACGGACGGAACCGACGGTCCAACGGAACAGGCGGGCGCGTGGGCCGATCCGTCGATTTTGCAAAAAGCCGTTGATTTGAAATTAAATCCTGATTATTTTTTACAAACGCACGACGCATACCGTTTTTTTAAACGCGCCGGAGGTCACGTATTTACGGGTCCGACCGGTACCAATGTCATGGATATAATTATACTCATCATTCAGAAATAGGGAAGTTATGAAGAATCTTATCATAAAAGATGCCCATGTTATAACGATGAACGCCGCGCGGGACATCGTGCGTGCCGATATATTAATCGAGGGTAACCGCATCAAGAAAATCGGGCGCCTGAAGCCGTCGGAAATGCATCAGGCCCGGATTATCGCCGCTGCCGGTCTGACCGCCGCTCCCGGATTCGTACAGACGCATGTGCATTTGTGCCAGGTGCTGTTCCGTAATCATGCCGACGATCTGGAACTATTAGATTGGTTGAAACTGAAGATCTGGCCGTTTGAAGCCGCCCACACGCCCGCTTCCATCAGTGTTTCGGCGCAAATGGGCTTGGCGGAGCTCATCCAGGGCGGCACGACAACGATCATGGACATGGCCACCGTCCGTCATACCGATTATGTGTTTGAGCAGATTGCCCTCTCGGGCATGCGCGCTTTTTGCGGCAAGGCCATGATGGACCAAAGCCCCGACAGCCCCGCCGGCTTACAGGAGACGACCGAACATTCCCTGAAGGAGAGCCGCCGCCTTATCAAAAGATGGCATGGCGCCGAAAACGACCGGATTCACTACGCCCTGGCGCCACGGTTTGTTTTATCCTGTAGCGAATCCCTGCTTAAACAGGTGAAAGCAATCGCCGAGGATAATCAGCTTATCATTCATACGCACGCCTCCGAAAACCGCGGTGAACTCGAGGCGGTGCTAAAGCAAACCGGTATGCGTAATATTGACTACTTCAGCCATATCGGGCTAATGGGGGAACGTCTGGCGCTGGCGCACTGCATCTGGCTTGACGATAATGAAATGAACCGGTTGAAGGAGACCGGCACCAAAGTACTGCACTGTCCGTCGGCTAACCTGAAACTCGGTTCCGGTATCGCCCGCATTCCCGAAATGCTTTCAAAGGGCATCACGGTATCCATCGGGGCTGACGGCGCGCCCTGCAACAACAATCTGGACATGTTTACCGAAATGCGCCATGCCGCCCTGATTCAAAAACCCGTGCTCAAACCCACGGCGATTACGGCCGAACAAGTGTACACCATGGCAACGCTTGGCGGCGCCAAAACACTCGGGCTGGAAAAAGAAATCGGAAGTATCGAAGCAGGGAAAAAAGCGGATATTATTCTGATGGATCTCAATAAAGTTCATTGCCAGCCCGCGGAAAATATTTATGCGCAAATCGTTTACTCTGCAAAATCCACCGATGTGAAAACGGTAATCATTGATGGAAAAATCGTGATGGCTGACAGGAAATTAAAAACACTGGATGAAACGGCTATTTTAAAAGAATCGAAAAAACAAATTTCTAAAATTCTATCCGCTTTGTAGTTTTTAATAATTTACGGTTTGTCGTATTCGTTTTTTTTCAGCGATTTATGCAGTTATTGAATTTTCGCCGGTGTTCGAAGAAGGGACATATTGTGAAATTAGAAGTTGATTCTAAATAAATTTTTAACCATCTGTCTGAAAAAGCCTACAAATATAAAAAGGTACTTTCAGATGATTCAACAATTTATCCTGATAATAGCCAATTCTCGATTTCAACAAGTCTGAACTTTATAAAGACTATTCCGTGTAATTTTTAGTCAGTCTTTAAGTTAAAAATTTACTTTACATTAACAGCTTTTTATCTTATATTGCTACAAATAAACAACTAAGTATTTGCCGCTATAATCTGTTGGTAATTTGTTGATAATTTTTATGCATACAAAATTTTTCATAATCATCAGCAGTATTTTACTGACCATTTTTTGGCCATGGTTTGCTTCCTTTCGAGGGGCCTGGAAAAACGAAGCCCTTCGTCGGGATAATCCGCATCTGCAGAAATGCTACCGGATTCGGCGTTGGCTTACACCCTTTATATTTTTAACCGCCCAGACGTCTTTGATGATTTTTCTGAGTCATAGCCCGATGGAATGGTCCGATGAAATCATGCTCACGGTTTTGGTGATGTTCGTATCCCTATTCACGGGCATGCTGCTTAGCGAACTGCTTGTAGATTATTTCAGGCAACGCCCGCAGGAAGAAAGATTCTAACCGCGTTGAACTCGTAATATCACGTCGCCGGCGTACAGCTTGGTTTTTTGGCCCTCGCGGGTTATGATTAATCCGCCATCCTCATCAATATCTTCAGCGATCGCCTCGTAGGACTGGCCGGCCTCAATGACCAGCACCGGCTCGCCCCAGAACCGCACACGCTGTTTCCACAGGGCGATGATATCGGTGGATACTTCTTTTATCAGGTCGTTAAAATGGGTCAGCATCACTTTGAAAATATCAAGGCGGGACCACAATCGTCCGGTAACCATAGACAGAGAGATGGCGCGCTCTTTGAGTTCATCTGGAAATCCGGACTGGTTGATGTTGAGACCGAGTCCCATCACGAGCAGCGTGCGGTCGCCGACGGGAACGGATTCGATAAGTATCCCGCAGCATTTTTTTCCGTTAATCATGACGTCATTGGGCCATTTGAGTTCTGGTTGGATACCCGTGGTTTCCTCAATAGTACGCGCCACAGCCACTGCCGACAGCAGGGTGTACCAGTACCAGTGCTTGATATCCACGCGCGGCTTAATCACGACCGACATCCAAATACCTTCGCCGGGCGGGGAGTGCCAGCTGCGCTCGAGACGTCCGCGGCCGAAGGTCTGCTCATCGGCGATCACGACCTGTCCCTCAAAAATGCGGCGTTCCTGTATCCACTGCCGGGTAATCCGGTTGGTGGATTCCACGGTGTCCAGAGCGATGATTTTCCGGCCGATGTGCGATGTCGGTAAGCCCGTTTCGGCGAATTGCTTTATTTTTTTGAAATCATTTTCCATAGGGCCCTCAAGCGTATCTGTCTGGTATCGGTTATAAAGAACGACTGATATATGAATAACAGCCGATCCGACATTAAGGTACAAAAGATAATATTATTATTCAAGAGTATTTAAGCGTACGGCCTAAAGAGGATGGGTTTGGTTTAACAAAATGAATGGTGATGTTGAAAAAGGAATCGTCGTGTGAATTTTTTACACCAAGAAGTATCCATACGTTACGAATATTGTTTATATTAAAAAAAAAATTTTCTGTTACATTCGAAACATTTTCTTTTATTTAAATATTTTTTTTGGTAAACTGGGCATAACATTTTTTTGATTTTTCCGGAACGGGTAGCCATGACCAATCCAACCGAAGTCTCAAAAAACAAAAAAACAAAAGAGGGTCTGCTGAGTATTATCCACGGCAATTTCAGCATATTGAGAGGCAAACCGATTCCGCTCGGCGCTTCCCTTGAAAGAGGGGGCATTAATTTTGCAATTTTCAGCCGGCACGCCTCAGCCGTGAATTTAGTCATTTTTCTGCCCGGGGACGATGAACCGATCTTTGAAATTCCATTGGATTCGCGTTTTAACCGGACCGGCGACGTGTGGCATGTGTTTATCAACGGTCTGGATCATGATATCGAATACGGTTATCGTATTAACGGCCCTTCGCATGAAACAAACGCGCTGTTCAGGTTTGATTCCGAAAAGGTTTTGCTGGACCCTTACACCACGGCGTTATCGGGTGGAGGCGAATATGGAAAAACCCTGCACCTGGCGGCGCATTCTACAAACGGACAGCCAACCGCATGGCGTCGCGGTCTGATTCTCGAGCAGGAATACGACTGGAAAAACGACCAGCCGCTGAACATCCATCTGGCCGACTCGGTCATTTATGAACTGCATGTGCGGGGATTCACGCGCCATCCGTCATCGGGCGTACGTGCGCCCGGAACATACCGGGGAATCATCGAAAAAATCCCTTACCTGAAAGATCTGGGTATTACGGCCGTCGAACTGCTGCCGATTTCAGAATTTGAGGAAAATGACAATCCGCGGACAAACCCGTTTACGGGGGAATCGCTGAAAAATTTCTGGGGATATCACTCCATCGCTTTTTTTGCGCCTAAAGCATCCTATGCCGTTGATGGGAATCACGGACTGCAGGTGAAAGAGTTCAAGCAGATGGTCCATGCTTTGCATGAGGCGGGCATAGAAGTAATCCTGGATATTGTATTTAATCATACGGCGGAAGGCAATGAAGACGGCCCGACGATATCATTCCGCGGGATTGACAACAGCGTTTATTATATGCTGGAGCCGGTGACAGGGCGGTATCTGAATTTTTCCGGCTGCGGTAACACGCTGAACTGCAATCATCCCGTCGTCCGCGATCTGATCATCGACTGCCTGCGCTATTGGGTAACGGAAATGCATATTGACGGATTTCGCTTTGATTTGGCCTCCATACTCGGGCGGGGCACCGACGGGTCGGTCATGTCTAATCCGCCGCTGCTGGAGCGTATTGCCGCCGATCCGGTGCTCGCCAATATCAAACTCATAGCCGAGGCCTGGGATGCGGCCGGGCTTTATCAGGTCGGCACGTTTCCCAACTGGGGACGCTGGGCGGAGTGGAACGGTAAATTCCGCGACGACGTGCGCCGTTTTGTCAAGAGCGACCCGGAGACCTTATCGGCTATTGCCACGCGTCTGGTGGGCAGTCCCGACTTGTATTATGTCAGCGGACGTGCCCCGCATCACAGCATCAATTTCATTACCTGCCATGACGGCTTCACGCTGAACGATCTGGTTTCGTACAATGATAAGCATAACGAAGCGAACGGCGAAAACAACCGCGACGGCTGCGACACCAACTTCAGCTGGAATTGCGGCGCGGAAGGCCCGACCACCGACCCCGGCGTGCTCCGTCTGCGGCGCCGTCAGATGAGAAACATGATCACGCTGCTGTTCATGGCTCAGGGCGTGCCGATGATTCTTGCCGGCGACGAGTTCGGCCGCACCCAGCAGGGCAACAACAACGCGTACTGCCAGGACAATGAAATCAGCTGGCTGGACTGGTCTTTGCTGGAACGTAACCGGGATTTACACCGCTTTTTCAAAATTCTGATTCGCTTCCGGAAGCTCCATCCCATTCTGAAGAGTAAAGTGTTTTATACGACCCATTCCGAAAAAGCGCCCGTGGTAGTCTGGCACGGACTACGGCGCTACCAGCCCGACTGGTCGCCGGAAAACCGCTGCCTCGGCATGCACCTGATAGGCGGCCATTACGACAATGATATTTATCTCATTATGAACAGCCACTGGGAAGCCCACAAATTTGAGTTACCCGTGCCTTCCGGTTCCAAAAAATGGCATTTGTTTATCGATACCTTTCAGATTCCGCCCGACGAGATTTACGAGCCGCAGGATGCGCCCGATCTTACCGGACAGTGGGAATACGAACTGGGGCCGCGTTCGGTAGCAGTGTTGATCGGTAAATAAGAAAATGAACCGGAAATGGGCTCTTGTTCATATTAACCGGTTTTGTTTTTAATCCCAATTTAACGCCGCTTCGTTCCATAAAACACCTCACTGGTCACAGGATTCTTGCAGAAAGTTAAGGATTTATCTATTATCAACAAACTATTAAGTACGTTACTGATTATCCACTGTAGAGTAATGGCGGTTCTTATCGGTTTATTCTTTTCGACTTTAACGCCTTTGCGGGCGCAGGAATCTTATGTCAGCCTGGAAGGATATGTCCGCCAGGCTGTGACGCATAAACCTCTGCGGTATGTGAATGTCATGATACGCGAAACCCGTCAAGGAGATGTGACGGACTCGAACGGTTATTTCCGGATCGATAAGATACCGGCCGGCGAATACCGGATTGTTTTTTCTATTATCGGATATGAAAAAGTAACCCGGCGCGTATCGCTCACGGAGTCCCGGCAGATGATTGTTGCGCTGAAAGAACAGCCGCTGTTGTTTGAGCCGATTGAGATCACGCCGGCCACCATCAGTGTTTCACCGGATGAACCGTCCACCCACTCCCTGACGCCGCGCCAAATCCTGTACACGGCCAATTTATACAGCCGTGATATTTACCGCAGTCTGCAGATTCTGCCCGGCGTGTCCCACTCGGAATGGAGTTCCAAACCGCACATCAAAGGCGGCAACCCCGATGAAACGGCCGTGATCATTGACAACCTGGAAATATTTGAGCCGTTTCATCTGGACGAACTCGACGGGCCGTTTAGTCTCATGAGCTCCGATCTTGTGGATGAAATGAAAATCCTGATGGGCGGCTTCTCGGCGCGGCATCCCGATAAAATGTCCGGCGTGCTCCGCATCAAAACCGTGGAACGGCTGTATAACGACTCTCTGCGGGCCTCGGTGGATTTTATGGGCGCGTCGGTCAACCTGAACCAGCGTATCAATGATAAGATGGAAGTGTACACCAGCGGCCGCACCAGCTATATGTACATTATTGAGAAAACCACCAAGGCCGATTATCCCGCGGAGGTTTATGACCTGTGGACCAAAATCAATTACCATCCCAATCCGTTCAACCGCTTTTCGCTGAATTATTTTCTGTTACGCGACCGCGTGGAGTACCGTCAGGACAGCGCCTACGTCCGTAATGAGTTTTTTGACAGTTATAAAACCAATCATTATATCTGGCTCAACTGGAAGAGTCTGATTTCGGAAGGATATAATATGCTGACGACGGTAGGTTATCAGGCGCTGTCCAAGCAGGCTGATTTTTCATTTGACGCCAGTTACTCACGCAACAACCGGGACCACCGCCAGACAAAAGTCCTTACCCTGAAGCAGGATCATTTTTTTATTCTGAACGATCAGCATACCGTGGAATTTGGTTTCGAGGCGCATCAGTTTTTTAGCGATTATAATTATGAAGAATACCGCATCAATCCTACGGAAACGAATGCGATCGCCCTGGCGATGGATGTCATGAAACTTGATAAGCAGTTTCGGGAATATCAGGCCGGCGCTTACGGACAGGATTTATGGCGATTCACGGACCGCATGAGTCTGTCGGCAGGTCTGCGGTGGTCGCATCAGAGTTTTACAAAGAAGCACCAACTGGCGCCCCGTCTGGCGTGGAACTTCGAGGCATCTCCGGAAATGGAGTTCAAACTGGCTTACGGATGGTATTATCAGCCGGACAATTTCCATAAGATGCGTGTGTATCAAAACCAATACCGACTGTATTGGCATCCGGAAAAAAGCATCCATTATATCGGCACGGTTATCTACCGATTCCGACAGCATACCAGCGCGACGTTGGATATTTATTATAAGGATTACGTGCATCTGAATGATGATTACAATTATGATTTTTTTAACCGCGTATCGGGCATCGGCATTATTGATAAACCCTATTTTACGAAAAAAGGTAATTCACGGGGCATGGATGTCTTTATGACGCGCCAGTTTGAAAACCGCAGTCTGCTGACTTTGTCTTATTCTTTCGGCTTACACCGGATTGTCAACTATGCAGACCAGACGGCCCGCCGCGACATGGACCGCAGTCACAACGTTACCGCCAGTTTCATACAGAATCTTCCAGGCCGTATAACGCTTGGAACCACCTGGCGGTATCATACCGGCGATCCCTACACGCCCAGTCAGGTGGGGATTATCGGCGACAGTTCTGTAACTGAAAGCCGGATTTTCTATGCAACCGGCAAAAAGAACAGCGCCCGGTTGCCGGATTTCCATTCTCTGGATTTCCGCTTTGAAAAAAAATGGGTCAGCAATCAGATGGGCTGGTCGGTCTATGCCAGCGTGCTCAATGTCTATAATCATGCTAACATTCGGCAATACGCCTGGAACCGGCGGGTGGCCGATATGAAAATAACCGGCTTTGAACGCAGCCGGCAGTTATATTTTAAAAGGTTTTTTCTTCTCGGCCTCAGCATAGAGCTGGACATGCCCCGAATGACGAGCGATAAAGGTAAAACCCAATGACAGGCCGTGATTACAATCTCTCGCTCCGGTTACGTTGGCTTCTTGCCGTGGTCGTTTTTCTCATGCAATCAGCTTGCGAGTCCGATCGGCAAGAAAGGTATTTTGAGAAAACCATTGCCTTCAGCGGAACTGATGTCGGCCGGGCCATTTGCAGGAGCAGGGATGAGGGCTATGTGATATGCGGACAGACCAACAGCATCCGGGGTAATCAGGATATACTGGTTCTTAAAACCGACCGTTATGCCAATATTGAGTGGGCCAAAACTTTCGGCGGTAACGGGTATAATATTGCGGAATCCGTTTATGAATCAGGGATGGGGAATTATTTTCTGACCGGAAGGGTAACTGAGAAAAACCGTATCTATTTAAACGCCTTTAGTCTTAATCCGCAGGGTAATCTGATATGGACCCGTTATATCTCTGAAACCGGAGATGAACGCGGTGCCATGGCCATACCGCAAAAAGACGAGGGCATGGTTGTTATTGGGTCTTCCGCGGATGACATACTTTTAGTACGGCTGAATAAAACCGGAAACACGGAATGGATCCGGACCATCGGGAAAACCGGACGGTGGGACGTAGGTACAGCCATTGCGGATTTTCCGGGCGAACGTCTCATTGTATCCGGTCAGACCAACAGTTACCATCCTTATTATTGCCCCTTTATTATCGAGACCACACCGGACGGCCAGGAATTATCTACCAGGATATATAATTTAGGTGCCGATGCAACCATCAGGGGTCTGAGCGCAACGGCTGGCGAAGGCATCTTTTTAACCGGATATCTGGATCTCGGCCTTGGCGCTTTTCAGGCGTTCTTATTAAAGACGGATTACAACGGTGTCATGATTTTTAATGTATCCTGCGGGCCGCCATCGTCTAAAAACTTTGCGTACGGACTTGCCATAACCGCCGATAAAAATATTCTGATAACCGGCGCCACGTTCGAATTGAATAGGAACGACCAGGTGTTTGTGGAAAAGTACACGCCGGCCGGCGAGCGGCTATGGTCAAGAACTTACGGGGGGACAGGTTATGAACGCGGTTATGGCATCCAGGAAACCCACAACGGGGATATCCTGATCGTAGGGACTACCCGAAAAACTTTGGAAGCAAAAGATGATATCTATCTCTTACGGGTCAATGCAGAAGGATTAATAGTGAATTAAAAGTTAAAGTCTGATTACCATGCGCCATGCCATTTCAAAAAAATATTTTACATTCCTGAAAATTACCGCCCTGATTTTTCTGGCTTCGCTGAATGCCCATGCGGAAATTTTCGGCCAGCAAAGAATATCCGCAAATATCGCACAGATAGTTAGTCCTCCGGCGATTATACCCAATGTAAGCCCGGGCAGCATGGGAGGTTATTATACCTACGGGGAAATTGAAAGGCGGCTCGATTCCTTACATCAGGTTTATCCGCATATTCTATCAACGAAATTTTCAATCGGCAGCACGACAGAAGACCGGCCGATATGGTGCGTTCGGATATCGGATAATCCGGACAGTGCGGAAGACGAACCTAAAATCCTGTATACCGCCATGCACCATGCCAATGAACCGGCGGGTATGATGCAGATGCTTTACTTCATCGAATATTTATTAAATGGTTATGCGCAGGATACGGGCATAAAGTATCTGCTGGATTCAAGAGAAATCTATTGTGTGCCCGTTGTAAATCCGGACGGGTATGTTTACAACCAGGTTCATTGGCCTAATGGTGGCGGCATGTGGAGAAAAAACCGCGATTCAGTTTATTATCTTATCATAGATACGTTGCCAAAAAGTAAATGCGCCCCTTCCGATACCCAGCGTATTTATATAGGAGGAATTGATTTAGACCGGAATTACTCGTATTTTTTTGTGGCGGATTCATTAGTATCCGATTTCACTCACGGCGCCTGGCCGTTTCAGGCCAGAGAAACCAGGGCGATAAGGGATTTATGCCTCAGCAGGCATTTCCAAATGGCCTTGAATTATCATTCATCTAATACGCCTTTTGATAATAACTATATCCTTTATCCCTGGATGTACAACAGCAGGCCTACGGCCGATTCGGGATTTTATCGCTATTTTAATTCTACTGTACTGGAATATCTGAGTAATTTTAAAACCGGTCCATTCCAGACGCTCCGGCATGATTACAATCCGGCTGTAAGCCAGTCGTATCCTTCGGGGACGGCCGATGACTGGATGTACGGAGAAAGCCGTAAAAATAAAATCTATTCGATGGCCGTGGTTACCGGTAGAGGCTACTGGCCCGATGCGCAGGATGTACAAAAAATTGCGCGGGAATGCCTGTCTGTAAATCTGCTAGCCGCCTGGATGGCAGGCATTTATCCCGTTATTCAAAGTGTAGAGTATCATTCCGATAGCGGGACGCCGTATGTAAATCCCGGCGAAAGCGCGCGTGCGTATGTCCGTTATTCCAATCTGGGGATCGGAGTTACCCGGGACAGCGTACGGGTAACGTTATCATCATCCGACAGCCATGTCGTCGTGACGGATTCCGTGTCGGTGCTTGGAACAATAAGCGGTTACGGCCACTTTAGTAATGAGGGGGATCCGTTTGCATTCTTCCTTCGCCCCACAGCCGGACGGGGAAGAATAATTACTATGCATCTGACCTTTCATGTCGATGATGCCCTGTACCACGCGACTTTTGAATTCGTGACGGGAACGCCGGTATGGTTTATCAATGATTCCGCATCGTCCATAACGGGCTGGCAGGCAGAAGGCGGCTGGGGGTTGCATGCGGATGCGTATTCACCGCCGGCGTCGTTCACCGATTCGCCCGACCGGCTATATTACAATCACGCCTTATCCACTCTGATAAATAAAGGCGCCATCAGTTTGGCCGGTATGGTTATGCCCCGGCTTGAGTTTCAAACGAAATGGGATATTGAACCGCGGTACGATTTTGCGACGGTATCTATTTCAACGAACGGCGGTCGTTCCTGGGTTTATCTTCGCGGAACGCATGCCCGGCGCGCCTCCGGAAAAGCGCCAGCCCAGGCGGACACATCGGTTTTTGGCTATGACAGCACCCAGACGGAATGGGTAAGGGAAGTCATTGATCTCCGTGATTTCAGCGGACAGGACAGCATTAACATACGCTTTCAACTGCAAACGGACGGCTGGATTGTCGCCGACGGCTGGTATCTGGATGATATCCGGTTATACGGTTATCCGGTCGAAGAGAAAACCATCCAACCTTCTTCGGGGGCGATAGCAATGCTTCCGAATTATCCCAACCCCTTTAATCCTTCAACCACCCTGCAGTTTTATGTTCATGAACCTACCGAGATTACGATGACACTTTACAATATCCTCGGACAAAAAGTCGGTACGCTTATTAATAAAAAACGGTATGCAAGGGGCCTGTACCGTCAGGAATGGAACGGACGAAACGACCGCGGCTTTCCGGTCTCAAGCGGCGTGTATATCGTGCGCATTGAGGGGAAACACAGCACGGATACCAGAAAAATTCTTCTTCTTAAATAGTATCCAATGGCCCCATGAGAGGTTAAGCGATGGATAAAATAATCCGAAAAAACTTTTGCATTTATTGGAGACATTTTATAGTTTGCAACGTTTATCCGGACGGGTTAATCCGGCCCGGGCTTTAAAACGCATTTATAAAATTTTCTCGGGAGGGCAACTGCCTTGGCATGGTCGATTGAGCAATCCAATAAATTGTATAACGTAGAGAAATGGGGAGCGGGCTATTATGATATCAATTCCAAAGGGCATATTTCGGTTACACCGACCAAAGACCCGGACATTACTATTGACCTGTACACAGTAGTGGAGGACATTATTAAGCGGGGCATTAACCTACCGGTACTGGTGCGTTTTCAGGACATCCTACGAAGCCGTGTCAAGGAACTGAATGAAAGTTTCCGCAACGCGATAGCGGAATTCAATTATGAAGGCAAATATACCGGCGTATTTCCGATTAAAGTCAATCAACTGCGCGAGGCGGTAGAGGAAATCCTTGATGCCGGCACGGCTTTCGGCTATGGCATTGAATGCGGCAGTAAGCCGGAGCTTTATGCGGCTCTCGCTCTGATTGAGGATAAGGATACGCTGATCGTGGCTAACGGCTACAAGGACGCCACGTTTATCCGCACCGCCTTGCTTGGTAACCAGTTGCGGAAGAATGTGATTATTGTGGTGGAGAAACTTACGGAACTTCATCAGATTCTTGCTGTATCGCAGGAACTGGGCATCGAACCCTCTATCGGCATCCGCGCCAAGCTGAGCACGAAGGGCATCGGCAAGTGGGAGGCCTCCACCGGCGACCAGTCCAAGTTCGGGCTGTCCACGCCGGAATTTGTCGAAGCGATTGATCTGCTCAAGGAACACGGACTGGAACAATCGCTCAAGTTGCTGCACTTTCATATCGGCTCGCAGGTTCCGGATATCCGCACCATCAAGACGGCGGTCAAGGAAGCGGCGCGGATTTATGTCAACGCGCACAAGATGGGCATCCCAATGCAGTACATCGATGTTGGCGGCGGACTGGGCGTGGATTACGACGGATCGCGTTCGGATTTCCGAAGCAGCATGAACTACACCATGCAGGAATATGCCAACGACGTCGTCTATACCATCCTGGAAGTCTGCAACGCTGAAGACGTGCCGCACCCGAACATCGTTTCCGAGAGCGGTCGGGCAATTGTGGCGCATCATTCCGTTCTGGTTGTGGAAGCGTTCGGCAGCATCGAGAAACACTACCGGAACCGCCGGATTGAGTTTACGCCTGATGATCCCGACATCGTTCAGGAAATGCTCGATCTGCGCCATCAACTTCACAAAAAGAACACGAATTATCTGGAAGTGTACCACGATGCTATCCAGCGGCGCGAGGAATCCCAGTCCCTGTTCTCCCTGGGATATCTGTCCCTCGCCGACAAAGCGAAAGTAGAGAACCTGTACTGGGAAATAGTGTCTTCCATCCGCGATCTCACAAAAAATACGGATAATATTCCCGAAGAACTGGCCGAACTGAATACCAAGCTGGCGGACCAATACTTGTGCAATTTCTCTATTTTTCAGTCGCTGCTCGACCATTGGGCCATCGATAACCTGTTCCCCATCGTGCCCATTCACCGCCTGACGGAAGAACCAACCAGGCGGGCCACACTGGTGGACATTACCTGCGATTCCGACGGTAAGATTTGCAAATTTGTTGATCTCAAGGACGTTAAAGAAACTCTTGAACTGCACGCGTTGGACGGCAAGCCGTATTATCTGGGTATCTTCCTGTTAGGCGCTTATCAGGATATCATGGGCGATTTGCACAACCTCTTCGGACGCGTCAACGAAGTGCATGTATTCCTCGACGACGAAGAGCCGGACAATTATTATGTGGAAGATATTCTCCCGGGTTCCAACGTCTCGCAAGTGCTGACGCTGGTGCAGTATAACGAAGGCGAGCTGGTGAAGCTGATTAAAAAGGCCGTGGATCAGCGCATCAAGGAAGGCGTTATCAAGCCCAGTGAAGGCGTACGCCTGCTCGACATTTACGAACTGGGCATTAAGGACTACACCTACCTGCACACCGGCACCAACGGCGGGCAACGCTGATTGCTGAGCCCTTGATCCGCCGTTTACCATCCGCCAAGTTTAGAGCCGTTTCCCGCATGCACCGTATCAGATTCATCCTGACTTTATTAACCGCAGTTTTATTTTTCCTGAGCTTTCCGCCTTTTGCCACCGGTTATCTGGCCTTTATAGCTTTCATCCCGTTTCTGGCTTTGCTTGAATGCAACGGCTTTCGTTCGGGATTCCGCACGGGATATACCGTTGGTTTATTGAGTCTGGGCGCGATGTTGTACTGGCTGAACTGGAACAGCGGAGCGGATGCCCTGCAAGCGACCGGGATGTATCTGGCTATGGTACTCTATCTTGCGCTCTGGTGGGGCGCGTTCGGCTGGCTGCAAGGTCTTTTTGGAAGGGCATTCGGCACGAAGGGTTTTCTGGTGGCCCCGTTATTATGGACGTCGTTAGAATACCTTCAATCCTTCGGAGAACTTGGCTTTACCTGGCATTCTTTTGCAACACCCCTGTCCGCTTATCCTACGATGATTCAATTCATCAGCTATACGGGCATGTTCGCGCTACCGTTTTGGGTTATGAGCGTGAATGTCAGTTTGTTTCTCGTGATAAAATTTTTAATGAATGCCAAAAACCGACAGCCGCGGCATTCAGCGACGTTCTTTGCGGTGGTTACTCCGGTATTGATACTCAGTCCCATCTTATGGAGCCTGTTTCTGCTACCGGCGCCGGAGAGGCGTTCCGGAAAATCCATTACGGTTGCGATTGTGCAACCTAATATTGAACCCAACCGGAAGTGGCTGGAGCGCGATTTTGCCTTCCGTACACTCATGAACCAGACCCGCTCCCTGCGCGGAAAACCTAAAGATATGATTATCTGGCCGGAAACCGCCATACCGGTGCGGCTGCGCTGGGACCCCTTCAAACTGAACCGGATAATTGACGAGATAACTTTGCAAAATACCGTCATGCTGACCGGGATTCCCGATAAACGATTTACTGAAAACAAGGACGGATCGATGCTCTGGCGCAGTTACAATTCCGTGTACCTGATTCGTCAGGACTCTACGATTGAAACGTACGATAAGATGCATCTGGTGCCTCTGGGCGAATATGTGCCCGGCATTTTATTGCCCATAAAGACTCTGGCGATGGATGTCGGCGCGTCGGATTATGCCGCCGGGGATTCGATGATGGTCTTTACCATAGAGAAAACGGATACACTCACCGGACAGCGAATACCGTACCGGTTCAGTACGGTAATCTGCCTTGAATCCGTTTTTGCGCCGATTGTCCGGGAGGGGGTTGTCCGGGGTGCCGAATTTCTTGTCATCGTAACCAACGACGCCTGGTACGACGCGACTATCGCGCCGGAACAGCATGCGCAAATTGCGGTCCTGCGAGCCATAGAAAATCGCATTCCGGTTGTTCGCTGCGCCAATTCAGGAGTTTCGTGCATCATCGATCCGGCCGGACGGATACTGACCCGGACCCCTAATCCATCGGAAGCGATGATTTATGAGACCATATCTTTGGAAAAACCCGGTTCATTTTATACGCGACACGGTGACTGGTTCCCGGTTAGCGTGGGCGCCGTAACGCTAATAATGCTTGTCTGGTCAGCCGGTTTGTTTATCAGAAATAAAAAAAGTCCTAAACAGTCAGGGAATGCACATTAATTATGCGTATCGTTGTTCAGAGAGTTACCGGCGCGCGGTTGCGTATCGGCCATGAGACGGTAGCATCCATCGGTAACGGACTGGTACTGCTCATCGGCATCGGAAAAAATGATACGGAAAAGCAATTAGCGTTTTGGGCGAATAAATGCGCCACCTGAGAATATTTCCTGATGCGGAGAATAAAATGAACCTTTCGGTTCTGGATACGGGCGGAGAAATTCTTGCCGTCTCGCAATTTACTTTATTCGGCGACGCCCGGAAGGGGAATCGACCCAGTTTCACTGAAGCCGCGCTGCCGGAAACGGCCGAACCGTTATATGAAAGATTTGTGGCCTTACTCAGGGAAAAAAAAATATCGGTGCAGACCGGACGGTTCGGCGCAATGATGGAAGTGGAAATCCACAACACGGGGCCGGTAACGATTATTTTGGAAGACTGAAAACGGCGTTTCCGGTAACCACAGGCATTCCGGTATCTATCGGGTATGCCGCGTCGAAACAAAATCTTCCGGGCGGTATTTATTTTCTTTCAGCACCGCATCAACTTTCTTACGGCTTTGTTCGTCCATGAACGGCGTCCGGCTCAGTATCCATCCGTATTTACGGCCGGGTGTGCCGACCACCGCCCAACGGTAATCCTCGTCCAGGCCGATGATCCAGTAATCGCCGAGATATACGGGTAGGCCGAATATTCTGAAAAAACTGACTTTCAATTTGGCGTTGCTGACCGTATCCGTAATTTTTGCGAGGCCTTCCACCCGCGCGATGGCGCCTTCCGATTCTTCGCATTGATTGATGACCGACAGACGTCCGTCGCTGTGCAGCGTATAGGTGGCTGTCGTGTTGCCGGCGCAGCGTTTCTGAAAACGGTTGGGAATTTTTGCGATTTCGTACCAGACGCCGACATAACGGTCGATTTCCACGCGACTAACCGTGCGCAAGGTCTCGCCGGAACCGGATTCCAAACAGGCGTTGAACATGCCGAGTTGTGCCGCCGCTACCGCAAACCCATAAAGAATATTTAAAGCATGCGTTTTCAATTGTACAGGAAGCGCAATCCAGGCCGTATCGCGCTAATGGATGCCTTTGATGCTCTGAATGATTTTAATAAGGAGTTCGCGGGCGTCGTTATTTTCTAAATTATTGGTGCCGCTGTCGATCATAAAAATATAGTCTTTATATTTGCCGACGCCCAGCCGCATATAGGTTTGAATTTCGTTCATGTAAGAAACCCCATTGCAGAAAACAAATTCAATGTTGTTGATTTTCTGGTACTCATCAGACTCAAACTGGGCGTCTTTGTAGGTAACTTTCAGGTAAGAAAGCACAATACCGATTTCGGATTTTTTTTCATTTTCGGCCGTGGTCAGGAAAAAATAAGTCTGTTGGTCGCGGCTATAGCATTCGATGTAGCTTTTTTCGGTGCTGTCATTGATGGTCACCGACCAGTCTTTCGGAACCGAGAAGGTTACCCGGTAATTTTTAAATTCATAGCGTTCCCAATCGGCGCTGCCGTACTGCGCGGAGAGCATTGAATGACCGGCAAGCATCAGAAAAATCATGTACACGGGAATGCGGCTCATTTCAGAAAATTCATTTGATTATTGTTTCAGTAGGGATAGTATGGATTCCACGTGCCCTTTGACTTTGACGTTTGTAAAAACATGCCGGACGATGCCGTCGGGGCTAATGATGAACGTGGTGCGTAAAACGCCGGTATATTCTTTTCCGTACAACGTCTTTTTCCCCCACGCGCCGTACTGCTTCGCTACTTTATGATCGACGTCGCATAATAGCGTGAAAGGCAGATTGTGCTTTTGGATAAATTTCTGATGCGATAAACCCGTGTCGGGGCTGACACCGAAGACCGCCGCATTGAGTTTAATAAAATCCGAATGAAAGTCTCTAAAATCGCAGGCCTCCGCCGTACAACCCGGCGTCATGTCTTTCGGATAGAAATATAAAACTACCGTCTTACCACGGAATTCTGAAAGGCGGAAGGCCTTTCCATCCGGATCCGGTAAAACAAAATCCGGCGCTTTGTCGCCGGATTTAATTTTTTTTGTCGGCATGTAATTAATCTTTCAGGATTTCCGTACCCCATTCGAGGTTGTCAAACCGTGTATCGGCATAACGCTTTTTAACAATCAGGACCGCCAGGGTTTGATAATCCTCTTCGGTCATATTGTCCTTATTGCTGAATTCATCATAACTCCGGCGAATGAAATCCAAGTTATTGCTCTTGAATTCCTCTACAATATTATGATCTTTATTAATTACGCGTATGGTCATCAGAACCTCCGGTGCTATGTGTCTTGACGGTCGTTCAATTGCATATAACATAATTAAGATTGCAAATATTTCTTAAAATGTCAAGAAATTTTCCGGTACCGTTTACAAAGAAACGCCGATCGGTCGCTTTTCATGGCATACCGGATGGTTTTTAACGGCAATCTTGTATAAAAATATAAAATTGCAGAAAATTGAAATAGCTGTTGACTTTTATCTGATAATCATATAAAATGCACACCCACTTTGATAAAAGTGGTTTAAAATTTTTGAAATTGTCCGAATGCGCGGACAAACCTGAATTAACCTCGGGGTGGTCACATCCCTGGTTGGCAATAAATTAGGTAAGCAAGGAGCGACATTTGTCTCAGATACAAATTACTTTTCCCGACCAAACTGTAAAACCATTTGAACGCGGCATAACGCCACTGGCGATTGCGCAGGGCATCAGCCGGAATCTGGCCGAGAAGTGTGTCGCGGCGGAAGTTAACGGTGTCCGGGTGGACCTGAGTTACCCCATACATGATAATGCGGCGCTTCGCCTGCTGACCTGGGATACCGACGAAGGGCTGCATGTATTCTGGCATTCTTCCACGCATATCATGGCGCAGGCTGTCAAGCGGCTGTGGCCTGAAGCTAAACTGGAAGACGGGCCCGCCACAGAGAACGGCTTTTTCTACGATATCCTGATTCCGGAACCTATCAGTCAGGATGATTTTGCAAAAATCGAAGCCGAAATGGATAAAATCGTAAAAGAAAAATTGCCGGTTCAACGGATGGAACTCAAACCGGATGAAGCGATGCAATTTTTCAAAGAACGGGGAGAAGATTTTAAAATCGAGATTATAAAAGCCGTCGAAAACGGGCAGACGATCAGCATCTACCGACAGGGCGAATTTGCCGATCTGTGCCGCGGTCCGCACCTTCCGAACACGGGTATGGTAAAGGCGTTCAAGATCCTATCGGTGGCGGGGGCTTTTTACAAGGGCGATGCGAATAATATTCAGTTACAGCGACTGCGCGGCATCAGTTTTCCTTCCAAGAAGCAGCTCGACGAATATCTGCGGCTGCTGGAAGAAGCCAAGAAGCGCGATCACCGCAAGCTGGGCAGAGAACTCGAACTGTTCATCATCACGCCCGCGGTGGGCGCCGGCCTGCCGGTGTGGCTGCCCAACGGCACCCTCGTGCGGCGCAAACTGGAGGAGTTTCTGAAAGCGGAACTGCTCCGACGCGGCTACCAGGAAGTCATCACGCCGCACATCGGTAATCTGAACCTGTACAAAACCTCCGGGCACTATCCTTATTATTCCGATGCGCAGTTTGCGCCGATTAAAGTGGAGGACGAAGAATACCTTCTCAAGCCGATGAACTGCCCGCATCACCATCAAATTTATTCTTCCAAGCCGCGCAGTTACCGCGACCTGCCGCTGCGTCTGGCGGAATTCGGCACGGTGTACCGTTACGAACAGTCCGGCGAGTTGACGGGGCTTACCCGCGTCCGCGGTTTTACGCAGGACGATGCGCACATTTACTGTACGCATGATCAACTCAGGGAAGAGTTGATGAACGCCATCGAACTGACGCAATTGGTTTTCACGACTTTCGAAATGGAAGTGACCACGCGGCTGTCTTTCCGCGACCCGCAGAATCCGGGTAAATTCGCCGGCGATCCTGAAATCTGGGAACAGGCGCAGCGGGAAATCAAAGAAGTTGCGGATGCCATGCAGCTTAAGTATCAGATCGGCATCGGCGAGGCATCCTTCTACGGGCCTAAGGTCGATTTTATCGTAAAGGATGCCATTGGGCGTAAATGGCAACTCGGTACCGTGCAGGTGGATTACGTTATGCCGGAACGGTTCGGGTTGGAATACATTGGTTCCGACGGGCAGAAGCACCGCCCGATTATTATTCACCGGGCACCGTTCGGCTCCATGGAGCGTTTTTTGTCCATTCTCATCGAACATTTCGCGGGCAACTTTCCGGTTTGGCTCGCGCCCGTGCAAGCGGCGATTCTGCCCATATCCGATCACCATGCCGGTTATGCGCAGATACTCGAAAAGCAACTGCAGGACGCCGGCATACGCACGCATCTGGACATTCGGAACGAGAAAATCGGATACAAAATCCGCGAAGCGGAAATGAAAAAAATACCCTATATCCTGATTATCGGCGATAAAGAAGTTCAAAACCACGCCGTATCGGTGCGCCTGCACGGTCAGGGCGATCAGGGGCAAAGAAGCATCCGGGAATTTTTGCATGACATTCAGAATAAAATTCAAACACGTTCACTACACTAATCACTAACTGAAGGAGACTGCCATCGGAAAAGAAGATACCATACGGGTCAATGAGGAAATCACGGCCCCCAAAGTCCGCCTGATCGGGCCGAAAGGCGACCAGATCGGCATTGTGTTTATCGAAGAAGCGCTTTACCGGGCGCGCGAAGCCAATCTGGATTTACTGGAAATCGTGCCCAACGCCGATCCGCCCGTCTGTAAAATTATTGATTACGGCAAATACCGTTACGAAATCCAGAAAAAGGAAAAAGACGCCCGTAAGAAACAGATTCACACCGGGGAAATTAAGGAACTGCGTTTCCGTCCGGTAACCGACGATCATGATTATCAGTTTAAAATCAAGCACGCCATCAAGTTTCTCAAGGATGGTTATAAAGTTAAGGCCGTCATCGTTTACAAAGGCCGTGAAATCGCCAACAGGGAATTCGGCGTTCAACTGGCCGAACGGATGGTAGCCGACCTGGAAGATTACGGAAAATTGGACGGTGAGATGAAATTTGAAGGCCGCAATATGGCAATGATTTTCATAAAAAAATAATTAACGCAATATAAATATAAAGGGTAGAGTTATGCCAAAAATGAAAAGCAATTCCGGCGCCAAGAAACGGTTTCATGTAACCGGTTCGGGGAAATTACTGCGCAAGAAATCCACGGCCCGGCATTTATTAAGCAGCAAATCCAATAAAAGAAAACGGCACCTGTCCGGAAAACATGACGTGGCGGAAGCCGATGTGCGGCGGGTCAAGCGGATGCTGGCCGAAGGCTGAGCACCGACCGTTAATAACCAGCAATCTATCAGTCAAATTATAGGAGAATCTCATGCCCCGTGCAACGAATAACCCGGCATCCAAGCAGCGCCGGAAAAAATATATGAAGCTGGCCAAAGGCAATTTTGGCAAACGCAAGAACGTCTTACGCAACGTCATTGAAACCGTGGAAAAAGGCATGGTGTATGCCACCGTGCACCGCCGCCAGAAGAAGCGCAACATACGCGCACTCTGGATCGTCCGCATCAACGCGGCCGTCCGTGAACACGGCATGACGTATTCCCGGTTTATCGCCGCTCTGAAAAAATCCAATATCAATGTGAACCGCAAGGTGTTATCGGATATGGCCATGAACGACGCGGCCGGATTCAACAAGCTGATCGACAAAGCCAAGGAAAATCTGTAATCGGAAATTCCCGACCAGTTTTTAAAAAGAGTCGCGGCAAAAATTTTTTTTGCCTAAGGCTCTTTTTTTTGTATATTTTATTTTACGTAATAAATGTTGTGAAGGAAAATTACCGATATGAATGACGGGCTCGATAAAATCAGGCAGGCCTTTGAGGCGGATACGGCCGGTAAAACCTTTACGCGGGTGACGCTTGAGCAAATCAGCAGCAAATATCTTGGCCGTAAGGGGCTGATAACCCAGGCCACCGCGGCGTTGAAAGATCTTCCGCGGGAAAACCGCCCGCAGTACGGCCAAGCGCTTAATGAAGTGAAACGGTTTATAGAGAGCGAACTGGAGCGTATCCAAGAAGATGTTTTCCGACAGGAAGACGCCGCGGAAGAGATGATTGATATGACCCTGCCGGCCCGCGGGCAATATTACGGCCATATCCATCCGCTGACGCAGATTCTGGACGAAATCAAATCGATTTTCACTTCGATGGGCTTTGCGATCGAGGACGGCCCGGAAGTGGAACTGGATCATTATAATTTCGAGTTGGTCAATATCCCGAAGGATCACCCGGCCCGCGACACGCACGATACTTTTTTCATCACCGACAACGTCGTGCTCCGGACGCATACCACGCCGGTGCAGGCCCGCGTCATGGAACGGCAGAAGCCGCCCATCCGCATCATTTGTCCGGGACGCGTGTACCGCAAAGACACGCCGGACGCCACGCATTCGCCGTTTTTTCATCAGGTGGAAGGCCTGGTCGTGGACGAAGGCGTCGGCTTCGGGGATCTCAAGGGCACGCTGGCGGCGTTTGTGCACCGAATGTTCGGTCCTGAGATCGGTACGCGGTTTCGCCCTTCGTACTTCTCCTTCACCGAACCCAGCGCGGAAGTGGACATGGCCTGTATCTTCTGCAAAGGCGCCGGCTGCCGTACCTGTAAAAATTCCGGCTGGATTGAGATTATGGGGGCGGGTATGGTTAATCCGCGGCTCTACGAATTTGCCCGGTATGAACCCGACCGGTATTCAGGATATGCGTTTGGCATGGGCTTGGAACGCATTGCGATGCTGGTCTACGGCGTCCATGATTTGCGCCTCTTTTTTGAAAACGATATTCGTTTTCTGCATCAATTTAGATAAGGTGAACAGAATGAGCTTATTACGATTATTACTGGTAGGCGTTGCCGTTTTAATAATATACCGTCTGCTGAAGCGATTTATTGCGGTGTCGTTTCATCACACCGGGGCTCACGGTACGCGGAGCTACCGCTATCCCGGGGAAAAGCCCGAAGCGAAAGGCCCCGGGCCCCTCAACCGGGATGATATTGTCGATGCCCATTACAAGGACATTCATTGATATATAGAAATTAAATAGTGAGGAAGGCTATGATTAAAGAATACGTCAAGACCAGTAAAGCGCCGGCGCCAATCGGCCCATACAGTCAGGCCATCATTGCCAGCGGGAAACTCATTCTTACTTCCGGTCAGTTGCCAATCGATGTGCACACCAATCAGATGGTCGAAGCGGATATCCGGAAGCAGACACGTGTGGTAATCGAAAATCTGCGCGCCATTCTGCAAAGCGCCGGTTCCGACTTAGACCGGGTAATCAAGACCACCGTCTATCTGAAGAATATGAGCGATTTTGCCGCGATGAATGATATCTACAACGAATATTTTGCTTCCGGCGTACCGGCGCGGACAACCATTGAGGTAGCCCGTCTGCCCAAGGATTCCCTGATTGAAATCGACTGCATCGCGCTGACGGACTGAACGGAGAGCGTCACGGAATCGCAAGAAAACACCTGGCTGATCATCGCCAATCCGCTGGCCAATAAGGGAGGCGGCGCGGCTTCGATTGCCGCCATGGAACGCATCTTGAACCAAAAAAAGATAACCTACGATCTGGTTCTTACCGAACGGGTGCGACAGGCCTGGGAAGTGGCTGCCGAACGCGGCGGACGCTATAGCCATGTAATAGCCGCAGGCGGCGACGGCACCATTCATGAAATTATTAACGGTTTGCTGCAGGCGCGACAGGCCACCGCCTACGCGCTCCCCGGTCCACGCATTGGATTCATACCGATAGGCTCGGGTAATGATTTTGTTAAAGCCGTGAATATACCCGCGGATATTTTACTGGCGGTTGAGGTCATTGAAAAAGGAAGCACGCGCCGCATTGATATCGGCCAAATCTGCATCAACGAAACGGAGTGCCGATATTTCAATAATAATGTTGGGGTGGGTTTTGATGCCCGCGTCAATTACGAGACTCAAAAAATCAAAGCTCTGCGCGGACTGGCGGCGTATTTGTCGGCCGTCCTGAAAACCGTTTTTACGTATCAACATCCGTTCGTCCGGTACGAAACCGATGGGGTGTGGCGCGAACAATCCGTTCTGCTTATCCATACCGGCAACGGCACGTGTTCCGGCGGCGGATTTTACCTGACGCCAGACGCCCGTCCCGACGACGGCTGGCTGGACGTTTGCGTGATAAATTCGATGAGTACGTTGCGGATTTTAAAGGAACTTCCCAAAGCGATGGATGGCTCCCATACCAGAGTCCGCGGTGTTACCATGCACCGGACTAAACACATCCGCATCGAATCGGCACAACCCCTGCCCGTTCATGCCGACGGGGAAATGCTGAGTCTGCGCGCTCAAACAATTTCCTTGACAATGATACCGCAAATGCTCGAGATTATAGTAAACGGAGCTTCCAAGCCGCATGCCTGATACTAAAAAAAATATTGTCCCGACGGCGTCTGCGGAGCACACCAAGGCCGTGAAGGAGATTCAGATTATCGAATATGATCTGGCGCCAAAACCGCAAGTCAAGAAAGAGCGTAAAAAAGCGGCCGACATGAATTTGGACGATTTGTTTCTGCTGAACCTGCCGATGGTGGATGATGTGAAGAATGAGGAGACCTTCAAGGCGGAGAAGAAACTGCGGCAATCCGAAACCGAACGTACCGAAGAAGCAACGGAAACCGGCGAAAAGCCGGTCGTTCCGTCCAATACCTATTCAGCCGAATACCTGCAGGCGCTGTGCGACCAGATGGCCGATCAGGTGCAGCGCGTAGAGACGGAACTTGAAATCGATATCCGTTCGCAGGAAATTCTGAACCGCTGCTGGAAAATCCGGGAATGTCCGGATACGGCCTGCCGTGCCTATCAGGCTCATAATCCCAGGTGCTGGTATCTGGCCGGCGAGCAGTGCGGCTGCCGGATGCATCTCGGCATCGTTTCCTGCTTCCAGTGCCAGGTATTTCAAATGGCCACACTGAATCCCTATATTCAGCTTCGTGAGATGATATACTACATACTGGGCATGGTGCGTAACCGGAATCAACAAATCAAGCATTTCGAAAACCAGATACAGGAATTGAAACAGCGCATCCTCAAAGCGCGCACCATACCAGAAACCGAAGCCATTTCCAATTTCGACGACCTGATCTCCGACCAGCAGTTGATCGGCGATTTCATGAATTTCAAGCGCCGGGCTCAGAAACTCGACGATACGACGGAGCAGGAGAGCCAGAACCAGCACCGGATACTGACGGAACAGCTGGGCAGCGCCTACCTGCAACTTCAGATTCTTACATCCCAGCTGGAGAAAACCAATGCCGACCTGGAACAGAAAGTTACTGAGCGCACCGAAGAACTCCGCAAAAGCAATAAAGCGCTGAGGGAAGCCATCAAGAAAGCCCAGGAAGCCGATCGCCTGAAGTCCGAATTTATCGCCAATGTCAGCCATGAGTTGCGCACGCCGCTGAATTCAATTATCGGTTTTTCCAAGGTGCTGCTCAGCCGGATTGACGGCGATATCAATCCAACACAGGAAGTCGACCTGAGCGCCATATACAACAGCGGCCGGCACCTGCTTGATATTATCAACAGCATTCTCGATCTTTCCAAGATTGAGGCCGGCAAAATGGAGCTCAATATCAGCACTTTCGAGTTGGTGCCGATGATCGAAGAGATTGTTACCGCCGGACAAACGCTTGTCATGGGCAAACGCGTGCGGCTTGAGAGCCGCATTCTCGGGTCGATTCCGCCGATTGAAGCCGACGCCACCAAAATCCGTCAGGTCATATTTAACCTGGTCTCTAACGCCGCGAAATTTACCGAAGAAGGCTGGATTACCATTCAGGCCAGCGTGGTCGGGGAGGGGGTTTCCATCAGCGTCATTGATACCGGCATCGGAATAGACAAAGAAGCTTTGGGTTCTATATTTGAACGGTTCCGCCAGGTGGACGGCTCCAGCACCCGAAGGGCCGGCGGCACCGGACTCGGACTCAGTATTGCAAAAAAATTTGTTGAAATGCACAACGGCGATCTTACCGTTGAAAGCAAGCTCGGAAAAGGCTCGGTGTTTACCATGCACATTCCGATAAAATACAAACCACAGGCCGCGCCGGCCACGGATGAGCCGGCAGAAAGCTAAAAAGCGATGGCGGAAAAAAGTAAAATTAAAGTTCTCTATGTAGAAGATAACGAACTGAACCGTCTGCTGGTACGGCGTATCCTGGAGCCGCTGGGGTATGAGGTGCACGAAGCTAACGACGGCATTACCGGCGTCAAAATGGCGCAGGAATTGGAGCCCGACCTGATTCTGATGGATATCAATCTTCCTTTGCTTGACGGACATGCCGCCGCGACCCGCATTAAAAGCATGGAGCGCCTGAATAAGATTCCCATCGTCGCTGTAACCGCTAACGTCAAAGAGGGCGACCGTGAACGTTCGCTGGTAGCCGGCTGCGACGGATACATCAAAAAACCCATTGACGTGGAAGACTTCCCGAAGCAAATATCCCAGTATATCGGCGGCGCTAAAGACGAAATCGGTCATGAGGAACAAAAGGTCTTCGGCAAAGAGTATAGCGAAAAACTGGTCCGTAGTCTGGAACGCCATATCGAACAGTTGGAAATCAAGAACAAGATGATCGAGCAACAATCCCGTGAGATGGAACAGGCCTACATGGATATCATCATTTCATTCCTGAAGGCGGTCGAAGAAAAGCATTCTTACACGGCCGGTCATTCCGCGCGGGTTCGGGCCTACAGTATGAAAATCGGCGAAAAACTGCGGCTTTCGATGAACGACATGGAAAAGCTTTCTCAGGGCGCTATCCTGCACGACATCGGCAAGCTGGTTATCGAAATATCCAGTCTGAAAAACATTACCGGACTTACGGATGACGAATGGAAGAAAATGCGCGAGCATGCGGAAATAGGTTACAAAATTCTGAAGCCCATCAAATTTCTGTCTGATGTTATTAATATCGTCCACCAGCATCACGAGCGCTGGGACGGTTCCGGCTATCCGCAGGGACTGGTGGGCAATCAGATTGACTTTCTGGCATCCATCGTAGCCGTGGCCGACGCGTACGACGCTATGACGACCAACCGCGGTTACAACCAGCCTCTGACCATTGAAGAAGCCAAAAACGAGTTCCGGCAATGTTCGGGTACGCACTTCAATCCGGAGGTGGTGGAAGCCTTTGTGCAGGTGCTGGATGATATGAAAAAACGCCAGGAAAAAATCTCCGGCTCCAAGTCTGCAGAAACAGAAATTATTGAGTCCGCCAGTTATAGCGGGTTTGACATTAATTTTTAAATCAGTAGGAGCGCTCCATCGCTCAGTATCAAAAGGGGATTGCCGAGTGAAACAAATATTTCAGGGTCATGGATTTACGGTTGCCGGACTGATAGTATGTGTTGCATGGTTGCTGGCCTCCTGTGAGGCGCCCCGTATGCCCAGTTTCACGGCGCGCTTTTCCATTCCATTCATGAATGACCGTTACGATGTTCGCGATGTGCAGAAAGACATTGAGTCGGATTCCGTCCGCCTGGAAATCATTCAGGATTCCGTGCTAATCCGGATATCCCGCAACGAAGCCGTCGGGGTTAATGAAGCGATGACGGTGGACCCGCAGTCCGATTCGTCGGATTGCTTTATTGACAATGATCTGAACGTCAATGAACTCTCATCAGGTCGTATCGGTATCACACGTATTTTACCGGCTTCGGCGGGCTGGCATAACCAGTATGTTGCTCTGCCGCCGTTTACGTTTTCCGATATTCCGTACTATGCGGTTTTTGAGCATTTTTCGATGGTCATCGCGGTCGGCGGTAGCGTTCAGGTGTCTCTTATTAACCAGTTACCCGTAGAATTAGACAGTATCCGGATATCGGTGATTGATACCGTACACGGCCTGGGAATGCATACATTCGAAATCGGGCATCTCAATGCCGGCAACGGTTTTGGCGGGGATACATGGACCCTAACGGTTCCCTCGATATTCTATAATCCAGTCCGGGTCCAGTTATCGGGAAAATCACCGGGCTCAGCCACACCGGTACTGATTGATACCATGCAGGCCGTTCTTTCAGGCACGCGCGCCGACCTGAAATGCGCCAAAATCAACGGTAAATACCAACCGCAGCAGATTGTCTCAAAAGATTCTTCAAAATCCACTACCGAATCGGTCATTCATGAGGCCCGGGTCGGCCGCGGGCAGGTGCATGTCGAATTCATAAATCATGACCTTCAGGCGTCTTCTGAGGTGCGGCTGGTACTGCCTGATTTTAAAGACGCGCAGGGTCAACCCTTTCTCCGTTCTATTCAGATGCCCGGAGTGCCGGGATATATTGTCAACGCGAGTTATTCTCTCGATGGTTATTATTTCAATCCGGCCTACCGGCCCCCGGTCGGACAACAATATTTCTGTTATAATTATGAATTGTATATCCCCGGCGCAACGGCTTCGGATAAAACCCTTGAAAACGGTCAGGGTGTGCGGGCCCGCGCGCATCTCGATTCTCTGGAAATGTCGAGTCTGAGCGGCATTATGGTCGAAGAAACCATGGATATCACCGAACGGACCCAGGAAATAGACATTCCGTATATTGACAGCGTGCAGTTCCAATCCGCGTTTCTTGAGGTTATTGCCGATCACCGGATCGGATTTCCGGCGCATTTTACGCTGCTACTGACCGGCGTTTCGGACAACGGTTTCTCACGGTCCATTACGCTGAACGGCGCTCTGAAAAAATATTCCGGCGGCGGCACCGGATCGCGTCTGGATACCATTACCTATGATCATTCGGATTCGCTGGCGGCACTGCTAAATATTTTGCCCGATCGCATCCGTGTGTCCGGTGTGGCCCGTGTAGGTAACGGTTTGGATACCGGCAGCATCCGCAGCGCCGATTCGCTTTTTATTGCCATGCATATCCGTGCGCCGCTGATATTTCGACTGCCGGTGGATACTACCCGCAATATCATCGCGCCGGGGCCGCGACGCATCGAACTGGGCGAGCAGACCGAAGACTGGATTGAACACGGATTCGAACAATTAAATATTTCCGGTACGCTGCTGAATCATTTTCCCGTACCGATTACCGTACAGTTTTTTATGGATAACCACTGGTATGCTTCCGATGACACTTTTTATCAAAACGCGGGGTTCAAATTTCCGTCCGAGCCGATCGGGATTGGCGCCGGCATTGACCAGGACCATGACGGGCTTGTGGACCAGCCCAGTATAACGACGCTGAATTATCTGCTGGAAAAGTCCCAATACCGCAATGTCCTCGGCAATCATGATCCGAAATACAACGCTGTGCGGATTCGCCTGCTTGGCACGCCGGGTTATGTCACCGTGCGCGCGTCGGATTTTATCAGGCTGAAAACGGACCTGAAAATTGATTTCTTAGTGGATGAGGATACCGTAAAATGAATCCGATGCGCAACCTATTTTATTTGGTTTTTCTGATCAGGATGTGGACCGCGGCCTGGGTATATACGCAGACGGATGCTTCCGATCCGCGCGGAATGGGCATGGGAAGGGCGCAGACGGCTGTGGTATCCAAGCCGGATGCCGTGCTGTGGAATCCTGCCGTACTGGGTCTGAGAGAACCGCGTCGGGAGGGTATTACCGTCACGTTGCTGAACGCCGGAGGGCGGGCGGCCAATAACGTGCTGTCGGTGGCCGATTACAACCGGTATAACGGCGCATATCTTGACGAGCGTGATAAACGGCGGATTCTCGGTCTTTTTGGAGGCGATCCCGCGCTGTACGGCAACGCAGAAATGGATATCCGCGCGCTCGGCCTGCAATATCAGAACTATTCCGCCGATTTTTCCGTGGCCTACCAGGCCTATGCGCAAGTGCCGAAAAAACTGCTCCGGACAGTATGGTCCGACTCGGCTTACCGCGTGGGTTCCGAAGATCTTAGATTGAAAGGGCGCGGGTATACGCAGTTTGTATGGCACACGGATGTTTCCGGCGCCTATTCTTTAAGGCGGTTTTTCCGTAAAACATTTCAGGACGCGGCCGCGGGCATTACGGTCAGTTATTATCACGGTATGGATAATATGACGCTGAAACATATGCGGGCCGAAATCCGCGAAAGCGACAGCCTGATTTCGCACGGACATTACCGGTGTCTGCGGTCATCCGGCGGCAACGGCTTCGGCGTCCATATCGGCGCCGCGGTTCAGATTAACGACCAGTGGTCGGCCGGCCTGTACCTCAGGAACGCCATACAGAATATTTACTGGACGTCCCGGACAAAGGAAGACCAAGGCCGTTTCGACATTCGGAGCGGCACGTTTTTTCGGTTTGATGATGAGTCCTCTACCACGGATACGACGATCCGCGGCCAGCGATACGTCACGCAGATGCCGGCGCTTTTACGGGCAGGCGCGGGATACCGGTATTCGCCGCAATGGCTCTTTTCGGGCGATGCGGAACTGCATTTATACCACGTTAACAAATACGCCTCACCGCGTTTATCTTTCGGAGCGGAGTATACCATCAACAAACGGTTTCAGGTGCGGGGCGGCGTCGGCATGGGCGGTGATAACCGTGGATTCAACATGGCCTGCGGCGTGGGCTGGCGGACCGGACGGTGGCAGGCCGATTTCGGAACGGGGCATCTCGAAGGATTGATTACCGGAAGACGCCTGGCCTTTGCCATTGGGGCCAAGACCGTGATTGATAAATAACGGTCGGATTCATTGGTTTGCATTTCCATTTGCGAATTTCATAAATTGTTTTTATTTTTGAAAAGCTTACCGGAAATTTTATTTCAAAGCGATAACGCAATTATAAAACCTAACACATAATCCCTCTCACTTTTAAACCCGGAGGCGCTTTATGAATCTAATTACCCGTTCCGATTTTGACGGCCTTACGTGCGCCGTTCTGCTCAAAGAAGTCGAGATCATCGAGAACATCACGTTCGCGCATCCCAAGGATATTCAGGACGGCGTGGTGACGGTGACGCCGAACGACATTCTCACAAATATGCCGTATCATCCCAACTGCGGAATGTGGTTTGACCATCACAGCAGCGAAGGGGAACGCTCGGATATTCCGCATAACTACGAGGGGCGTTTTGAAATCGCGCCGAGCTGCGCCCGCGTGGTGTACAATCATTACAAAAGTTACCGCTTCCACAAATACGACTACCTGCTGAATCAGGTAGATAAAATCGACGCGGCGCAGTTGTCGGTTCAGGACGTTACCGATCCGCGCGACTGGGTGCTCCTGTCGTATGTCATGGATCCGCGCACCGGTCTGGGCCGCTACCACGATTACGGCATCAGCAATAAAAACCTGATGTACCGAATGATCGACCTGATCGCGACCCACAACGTGGATGAGATTCTCAATATGCACGACATCAAGCAGCGCGTAAAACGGTACTTCGAACAGGAGAAAGAATTCAAAGCGCTGATGGAACGTTCGTCCAAAGTTGAAAAGAACGTTATCATTACCGACAATCGCGGGATGGCGGACATACCAACCGGCAACCGATTCCTCATCTATACGCTATTCCCCGAGGCGAACATCTCGGTGCGCATCATGGACGGCAAAAAGGACGAGACGGTGGTCGCGGCTATCGGGCATAGCATCTTTAACCGTACATCCAAGACCGATATCGGTGAACTCTGCGCCCAATACGGCGGTGGCGGGCATAAGGGCGCGGGCACAGCGCAATTCAAGATAAAGGAAGCCGATGCGAAAATAAGGGAAATGATCGAAAAGATGAAAAAAGACGGCTGATTCGGAATCCCGCCTGAATACGGTATGTCCCATAAAACAGTGTGGTCCGTGTTTTATGGGACATTATCATTTTAACCCTTGTTTTTATTGCCCTGCAATAATCGGTACGTTTGGCGCGGATAATTTCTGTTGATTGGCTTTGCTTTTTAGGGTATATTAAAACATGATCATTGATTTGCATGTGCACTCCAAATATTCCGGCGACAACCGGAGCGAACCCGAGCCGATCATTGAGGAAGCGCTCAGAAAAAAACTGGACGGTATTATGATTGCGGAGCATCATTCCTATGAAGCCTCCGAGCCTTGGGAAGCTTATATTCGTGACCGAAAAAAGAATGGCGGGCTATATATATTCCGCGCCGTGGAAATATCCACCACCGCCGGCCATGTAATCGGAATCGGTCTTAAAGATGATTCCTGGAATACATACCGGGTTGACGGCTGTTATCTGGAAATGGAGGAAGTCCTCGCCAAAATCCGCGCCAACCACGGCGTCAGTATCATCGCGCATCCGTACCGGGAAAATATAGATTGTCCGCTGATGGAACGGTTCGAAAAGCTGGAGGGCTATACCGCAGCGGAAGGGATTAACGGCGGCTGTACGCCGGAAGAAAACCGGCGGGCTGTTGACTGGCTGATCCGCAACGGTCGTCCGTTTACCGGCGGTTCCGATGCGCATAAGCCGGAGCGCGTAGGCCGGGCGTTTACCCGATTTACTAATCCCGTATGTACGCTTGACGACCTTATCCGTGAACTGAAGGCCGGCCATTATCAGGGTTATTATTTCGATGCGGAAACTATTCACCGGTTGCCCGATGGCCGGTAATTTCCATCGGCCGGCATAAGACCTTATGAGGGATGAAGGACCTCCTGACATGAGAACGATTTTGTTTACGCAATGTCTGCAGAATGATTTTGTCAGACCGCTGGCGCCGGACGAGCCGTTGCCCAACCAACTGCATATTGGGCACGCAGAAGCCAATCGTCTGGTGCAGTCAGGGACGGAATACGGCAACCTGAGGCTGTTTCTCGCCAACTATTACCGTAAACGCACGTCGGGCCATCATGCGATACACATCCGCGACTGGCACGATGAAAACGACCCCATGCAGAAAGAGCATTTTTCAGTTTTCGGCGCGCACTGTCGGAAAAATACCGGAGGCGCAGAATTTATCGAGGCCCTGAGCATCCATGCGCCTGAAAAAAACGGCGACACGGTTATCAATTCCGTCAGTCTGAATGACTTTGTGGATACCGGTTTGGAGGCAGTCATTCTGGGGCTGGGACTACAGCGCGATGAAGTCTTCCGCGCGGGGATCATCGGTGTATGGACGGACGTCAAAGTGCAGTATCTTTGTTATGATCTGCGCTCCCGGTTTCCGAATGCCGAAATCGGGCTTTGCAGTTCCCTGTGCGCCAGCCGGTCGCGGTATTACCATCAGAACGCCCTGCAAGCGATGCGAATGAATCTCGGCGTGTACCTCACGGACGCTATTACGGAATTCATGGAATTCATGAACATTCCCGTCGATCTGGCGCAGGTCTTTTCGGTGTACGCTAAATATGAACAGCCCATTCAAACCGAGGCGCCATTGACTGATGAACAACGGCAAATTGTTCGGTACTTATTCCGGGATTCCTCGCGCATCCTGCTCAAACCGCTCGGCGGAGGTTTTTCAGGCGCTAAAGTTTTCGCCGTGGAAAGTTATGATTTCCAGAACAAACTTGAAGTGCCCCAGGTGCTGAAAATTGATACCAATCCCAAAATCGGGAAAGAACGGGCGGCTGTGGAGTCGGTTGAAAACCTTCTGGGGCCCTCGTCGCCGCGGATGAAGGAATTTGTCCACATGCAGAATCTCGGCGGCATACGCTACTTTTTCGCAAATATGAACAACACGCAAACAACAACCCTTCAGACAATCCTGAAAAAAATCATCACGGGCGGCGACGATCCGGAAAAGAAACGATCCGCAATCCAGGCCGTTTTCAAAGAATTGGATGAGCAGTTATTCCGCCGTCTGTATCAGCATCCGATACGGGACCGCCTGAATCTGTTTCAGTATTACGGATATCGCCCGGAATACGGCGCGCAAACTGTCGCGACCATTTCCAATCTGCTCGGCGTTTCTTTTGACGGGCGGGATAACGTGCCGTTTACGGCCGGCAACGCTCCGGAGGTCCTTTTGCCTAATCCGGCTCGGTTCTACGATCAGACCGACCGTTGGCTGAGTCTTCCGCCCAAGGAAACCGATTTGACCTGGGTTCACGGCGACCTGAACCTCGCCAACCTGCTTTCGGACGACAAACATAATTTCTGGATGATCGATTATTTTCACACCCGCCTTGGTCACAGCATGAATGACTTTGCCAAAATGGAAAACGACATTAAATATATCTTATGCCCGATTACCGGTGAACAGGACTTACGGTATGCCATCCGCATGGAAGAAGCCGGACTTTTAAGTTATCATGGCGCGGCATCCGATCTGCCGGAGCCGTTTGCGACCATCGGATTGATTATCCGGACAGTACGTAAGCTGTTAGCGGAACACCTGACGCAGGAACCCGATTTCCGCGAATACCGGATCGCACTGCTCCGATACAGCGCCCACACGATTACCTTTGACGAATGCAACCGTTGGCAGAAATTGCTGGCGGCTTTTGCGACCTGCCTGTTATCGGAGCGTATCCTTTGCGATTATAGTTAAGCCGGCATTACGACAAAATGGCAATACATAAACAATAATTATTTTAAGACAGGAGGCTTTATGAAAGGCCCGATTACATTGCTGGTTACCGCGCTCGTAGTTTTTGTTTTTACCGGAGCGGGTCAAAAAGAATGGCTGAACTATAAACCCGGCGATACTTATCCGTCTGACTGGAAAAAAGTTGAGAAATTCGAGAACGAGGGCCTGCCGAAATCCGCGCAGGACGTAGTCAGGCAGATATACCGTAAAGCCAAACAGGACCGCAATCACGTCCAGCAGATTAAGGCGGTAATCCACTTGCTTAAATATATCATGACCATCGAGGAAGAGGGCCTGGTTAAATCGATTGATACCCTTGAAGCCGAAACCGCGGCGGCGGAGTTTCCCGCCAAACCGGTCATGCAGTCTCTGCTGGCCGATTTTTACTGGGGTTATTACCAGAACAACCGGTGGAAATTTTACAATCGTACCGAAGTGGCCGATACCGTTTCGCCGGACATCCGGACCTGGTCGTTGCAGAAGCTGCTCCGGCGCGTAACGGATCTGTATGCGGCTTCCCTCTCAAACACGGACAGTCTCCAGCGCACGAAGCTGGAATGGTTTGACGATGTGCTGAATACCGAAAAAAACTCCAAAATATACCGACCCTCCCTTTACGACTTTCTGGCCCACCGCGCGTTTGATTTTTACCGTAACGACGAGAACAACCTCATCAAACCCGTTGAGGAATTTGAGTTGGATGACCTGCGGGCTCTTGCCCCGGCGGGTGAATTCATCCGGGCTAAATTCAGCACGCCGGACAGCGCTTCGATGAAATTCAAGGCCGTAACCCTCCTTCAAGAGATGATCCGATGTCATATCGATGACAGCGATCCAACGGCGCTTACGGATATCGACCTTATCCGACTGGAGTATGCCCGTGAAAAGGCCGTGCCGGAGGATAAAGACGATGCCTATCTGAAAACCCTGAATGAGCTGGAACAATCGGTGCGGGCGTATCCGATCGCCGCGCAGGTCAGCTATGTCCTCGCCGATTATTATTTTAACCAGCCCGAACCTGTCGCCGATGCTTCCACAGACATTAAAAAAACATCCAACCGTAAGATTGCCTATGATATCGCGGAGAAAGCGGCGTCCCGCTTCCCGAAATCCCGCGGTGCGGCCAACTGCCAGGCTTTGATGGACCGTATACGGGAGAAATACCTGTCCGTCTCGCTGGAATCCACTGTGCCGCCTCAAACCCCTTTCCGTATGATGGTGGAGTACCGCAATGTCACCAATGTATTCCTCCGCTTAGTGCGGCTGGATTACAACCAGTACATGAAATCCCAGAATAAGGAGTATGACGATCGGTGGGAATATTACAGCGCGATCAAGCCGCTGAAGGCATGGCCGGAGAAACTTCCGGACCCGGGAGATTATATCAATCACCGTCTGGAGATGAAAATGGACGGGCTTCCTCTCGGCTTCTATGCCGTACTCATCAGCGCGGACCCAAGCTTTAAACGTAAAAACAACACCGTCTCCGTCACGCCGTTCTGGATTACCAACCTGAGTCTTGTTTCTGAGAATTCGGCTGAATTCGAGGGGAAGAAAATGTTTGTTATGCACAGTGTGACCGGCGAACCGTTGGCCGATGTGAATGTCCGGTCCTTTTATAATATTTACGATTATAATAGCCGTACGTACGTCTGGAAGAGCGGCCCGGATTTCACCACCGACGAGGACGGAATGTTTATCATGAAAGGTTCGGAGAACTATTATTATTACCGCTTTGAGCTTAAGCAAGAAAACGATTTTTATGCGCCGCTTGAAAATTTTTATATATACCAGTATAAGCGGGAGAAAGAACGCGATCAGATTGCCACAAAAATATTTACGGACCGGAGTATCTATCGTCCGGGGCAGACGGTTTATTTCAAAGGCATTATCATCAAATCCGATCCGAAGGGATTAAAGCATGAGGTATTGCCAAATAAGAAAACTACTGTTGTATTTTATGACGTCAATTATCAGAAGATCAGCGAACGGAGTCTGATCACCAACGCTTACGGCTCCTTCAGCGGAAGTTTTGTCACACCTACCGACCGTTTGAACGGGCAGATGCATATTCAGAATGAAAGCGGCTCGGCGTATTTTAGCGTAGAGGAATATAAACGGCCGAAATTTGAAGTGGAAATTAAACCGGTCTCGAAGGGCTACAAGCTGAATGAGGAAGTGGAGGTTACCGGTACGGCCAAGGCCTATGCCGGAAGCGTGGTGGATAACGCCAAAGTACAGTACCGCGTGGTTCGCCGGGCATCCTTCCCGTATTGGTACTGGTGGTGGGGCTACCGGCCGACCGTACCCGACAAAGAAATAACCCACGGAACGACCTTTACCGATTCTAAAGGCGAATTTAAAGTCCGTTTCACGGCAAAACCCGACAAGAGCATTCCGCCGTCTCAATACCCGCAGTTTGAATATATCATCTATGCCGATGTTACCGATGTCAACGGCGAGACCCGGAGCGGCCAATCCTGGGTGAAGATTGGCTATATCGCCTTGTCAGCTTCTTTGGATTTTCCGGAAACGGTTAACAAGGCCGATACGTTGAAAATCCGTTTCATTACCACGAATCTCAACGGTGAATTTGAGCCGGCCGAAGGTGGTTTTAAAATTTATAAACTGGAACAACCTGAGCGGATACTGCGCAGCCGCTTGTGGGCTGATCCCGATCAGTTCATTATTCCCAAAGAGGATTATGTTAAGTGGTTTACGAATGATATATATGCAGATGAAGCGAACTGGTCGAAATGGAAGCGATCGGCGGCGCTCATGGATCGGCGCGTGGATACCAAAACGCAAAAAGAGCTGCAACTGCCTGAAGTAATGACTTATGAACCGGGAATCTATTATTGCGTATTTGACACGAAAGACCGCTATGGAACGACGGTTAAAGCGGAGAAATATTTTACCGTTTTTGCCAATGAATCCGGCCAATCCAATCAGGTTTCGCCTTTCTATCTGATACCCGTTAAAACCGGCGGTGAACCCGGAGAGAAAGCCCGTTTCATCATTGGCTCGGCTTATGAGACATCCAAAATATTTTACCGGATTGAACATCAAAACAAGATTGTTTATAAAGAATGGCTGACGCTGAACAAGGAGCAAAAAGTTATCGAAATACCCATTGAAGAGAAGCACCGCGGAGGGCTGGCGGTTCACTGGGAGATGGTGCGGCATAACCGGTTGTACACCCAGACGAACAACATTTATGTGCCGTGGACGAATAAGGATCTGAAAATTGAAATGGCCTCATTCCGCGATAAACTGCAGCCGGGAGCAAACGAACAATGGAAACTGATTATCAGGGGCGCTCTGGCGGATAAAGTGGCGGCGGAACTGGTTGCCACGCTGTATGACGCCTCGTTAGACGTCTTCCGCCCGCATTACTGGAGCTGGTACCTGATGCCGTCGTTTTATTCCTATTATTATAGTTTGCAGTCGCAGTCCTTTAAAATCGCCAGCGGAACGGCCTTTGGGTACGATTGGAATAAATACAGGGAATTTTATTCCCAGAGCTACGATCAGTTAAACTTGTTTGGACTTTATTTCAGTTACGGTTACTACCACCGTAAGGATTTTAAGCGTTCCATGAAAATGGACAGCGGCGGTAAAGCCGAATTGCCGCTCGCGGCATCGGAGGAATTTGCGGGGGTAAACGAAGGGGAAAAGGATATGATTTCCATCAAAACCAAGAAAAACGGAGGCGATGATAAAGATGAAAAACAGCCGCCGCCTCCGCCCAAGCTGACCAATGGACATTCAACCGAAACTACCACCAATGACGGGGGAGAGGCGGAAGATTTATCCGGAGTTAAGATACGCACCAACCTGAATGAGACGGCGTTTTTCTATCCCCATCTGGCCACGAACGAAAACGGGGAAATCATTCTGAGTTTTACCATCCCGGAGGCGCTTACCAGATGGAAATTTATGGCGTTGGCGCATACCAAAGACCTGAAAATCGGGCAAATCCAGAAAACGGTTGTTACCCAGAAAGACCTGATGGTTCAGCCGAATCCGCCGCGGTTTGTCCGCGATGGCGATATCCTGCATTTCGCGGCAAAAGTGAGCAACATCACCGATACAGACATGACGGCCGTCGCTCAACTTCAGCTCTTTGATGCGGTGACGATGCAGCCGGTTCAGAAACTGTTTGAACTGAAAGACCTGCAGCAGACGGTTAAAATTGATAAACAGGGCAGCGCGGCATTAAGCTGGAAGATGGTGGTGCCAAAGGATTTACAGGCGTTTACTTACCGGGTTGTGGCGAAGGCCGGTGATTTCTCTGACGGCGAGGAAGGGACGGTGCCGATTTTACCCAATGCCATGCTGGTGATAGAAACCATGCCGTTGCCGATCCGCGGCAAGCAGAAGAAGAACTTTACTTTTACTAAACTGCTGGAGTCGGGCAAATCGTCCACGCTACGGCATGAGCGGTTTACACTGGAAATGACTTCCAACCCGGCGTGGTATGCGGTGCAGGCCCTGCCGTATATGATGGAATATCCTTATGAATGCACCGAACAGACTTTTTCGAGGATTTACGCAAATTCGATTTCCACGCACATTGCCAACTCGAATCCGAAAATCAAACGGGTGTTTGAAAGCTGGAAGGATACGAAGGCGCTACTGTCCAATTTAGAGAAGAACCAGGAACTAAAATATCTACTTTTGCAGGAAACACCCTGGGTGCTGGACGGACAGGATGAGACGACACGTAAGAAGCGACTGGGCCTGTTGTTTGACCTGAATATGATGAACCAGAGCCTGAAAACCGCCGTTAAAAAATTATCCGAGGCGCAAACGTCCAACGGCGGCTGGCCCTGGTTTACGGGCATGCCGGACGACCGGTACATTACCCAGCATATTCTGACGGGGTTCGGGCATCTTAAGGCCATGGGCGTCAAATCGGATTATGAGGATAAAATCGATGCGATGTGTCAAAAAGCGGTTCCCTACATAGACGCGCGGATGAAGGAGGATTATGAAAATCTTATACGCTATAAGATTCCGCTTAATCAGAACAATCTGGGTTATACCCAGCTGCATTATCTGTACACAAGAAGTTTTTATTCCAATCAGAAGCTGGAGTCGAAGTATCAGGAAGCCTACGATTACTGGAAGCAGCAGGCGCAGCAATACTGGCTGAAGTGGAATTACATGGCGCAGGCGATGATTGCTCTGGGATTGCACCGGGCAGGCGACCAGGCAACACCGAAGGCCATCATGAAGTCTATCAAAGAACACGCGCTGACTTCGGAAGAAATGGGGATGTACTGGAACCATGAACGCGGGTACTACTGGTACAACGCGCCGATTGAAACACAGACCTATCTGATTGAGGCCTTTGACGAAGTGATGAACGACCAGGAATCGGTGGAGGCCATGAAAGTATGGCTGCTGAAGCAGAAGCAGACCCAGGACTGGAAGACGACTAAAGCCACGGCCGAAGCGTGTTATGCGTTGCTTCGGCGCGGAGTCAATCTGCTGGCATCGGATCAACTGGTAGAAGTCTCCCTGGGCGGTGAAAAAGTTGAGGTTAGAAAGCAGCAGCTGGACGTCGAAAAAGGCACGGGGTATTATAAAACCTCATGGATGCGGGACGCGGTAAAACCGTCTATGGGAAAGATCAAGGTGGAGAAAAAAGACGAAGGCGTGGCCTGGGGAGCGGTGTATTGGCAATATTTCGAATCCCTCGACAAGATCACGCCGTCGGAAACGCCTTTGAAACTGAATAAAAAACTTTTCCTGCAGAAGAATACCGACAAAGGCCCCGTGCTGGAGCCAATTACCGATAACAACGTCATTAAAGTCGGCGATCTGGTCAAGGTGCGCATCGAACTGAAAGTGGACCGGGCCATGGAGTACATTCATATGAAAGATATGCGCGCGGCAGGCATGGAGCCGGTAAACGTGCTATCGCGGTATAAATATCAGGACGGTCTGGGCTATTATGAAACGACCAAAGACGCTTCCACAAATTTCTTTATCTCCTGGCTGCCAAAAGGAACGTATGTATTTGAGTACCCGCTGAGAGCTTCTCTGAAAGGCGAGTTCCAGAATGGTATTACTACCATTCAGTGCATGTACGCGCCGGAGTTTTCAAGCCATTCGGAAGGAATAAAAATCAGAATAGAATAATCAGGCGAAAAACGTGATAATATTGCCGCCGTCTGGTTTTTACCGATGGCGGCATTTTTTATGCGGTGTTTTCTGAATCGTGGGGGACGTTGTGCGTATGGTAATGGTGCGGGCGTGGATACAGTTACTGAAAATCTTTTTTAAATTGGTCGAAATTCAGAAAAATGATCCGGTTGCCTTTTTTTATTACATAGCCGTCGTTGATGAGTTTTTGTAACATGCGTGAAATGGTTTCCCGGCTTGTACCAGCCATATTGGCCAGATCGCGCTGTGTGGGAAGAGACTTAATCCAGACTTCATTTCCCTTTCGCTGGCCGATGTCCTCAGCAAGACGTATGAGCGTGGAAGTGACTTTGCCGGTAGAGTCCTTCAAGGATAGGCTTTTAATCTGGGAGTCGGATTTTCGCATGCGCCGGGCCAGTTCTTTTAAAAGGTTAATCGCTATAGAAGGGAATTCATGGAGTAGGCGCAGGAAATCGTCGCGGTAAATAAGGAGCATTTCGGAATCCTGCAGCAGGGTGACGTTGGCGGAGCGGGATTGTCCGTCGAGCAGGGACATCTCGCCGAATATATCTCCCTCGGCCATTACCGCCAGAATAACCTCGCGTCCTTCCTCGCCGATTCTGGATATTTTAACCTGTCCGTTCATGAGTATGAATAATGTTTGTCCGGTTTCTTCCTCAATCAGAATCACCTGATCTTTTTTATAAGAGCGGTGATGAGTAACCTGCGAAATACGTTCCAAATCCCTGGAGGTCAATTCGCTGAAAATTGGAACTTTTTTTAGAAATTCTATTTTGGCGGAAGCGCTCGTGTTCATTGGAATGTCCCGATATGGTTGTGTTTTTCGCTGACAATCACTTTCATGAATTTGGGCAATACTTTGAAAGTTAACTTATTCTCAGTTTCATAGGGTTCCCCGTCCAGATGATAAATCAGTTTACCTTCCGGAATAATTTCGATGTACCGGGAACGATAGATACTCATTTCGGGTAGTTTGTGGATGGAGCCGGCAAACAGTCGCCAGCCGTTCAGCAGTCCTTTCAGAAAGGTTATATTCTGGAGGATACAGACCTCGAACAAACCGTCATCCGGGATGGCCATCGGGGCGATCTTGGCGCTGTTGCCGTATTCGCGGGTATTGGCAATGGCCAGAATGAACGGTTTGGCATAGATTTCCTTTTCATTGAAGCAGATGCGGACGGGAACCGGCTCGTAGCGATGGTAGCTGTCCAGGGCCAGCCGGATATATGAAGTCAACCCGCGGCGGCCTTTTTGCTCATTGAAGCGTTTGCCGATCAGGGCGTCAAAGCCAATGCCGGCGAATCCGAAAAACATCCGGCGTTGTTCGCCGTCAATTACCTCGCCGGCGTCAATCATTTTATAATGACGATTGAGAATCATTTTAACGGCCCGCCGCCGGTCGAGCGGGATCGACAAACCGCGCGCCAATCCGTTACCGGAACCGTAGGGGATTACCGTGAAAGCGGTATCGGTCTGGACTAGACCCTGAGCGGTTTCATTGGCTGTACCGTCGCCGCCGACGGCCGCTACGATATCGAACCGGTCCTGCGCGAAATGGCGGGCTATCTGGGTGGCATCGCCGGCGCCTTTGGTCGGTATGATTTCCACCTGGTGCGATCGGTCGAAAGTGCGTTCAGCCAGTTCACGAATTTCTTTATAACTGTTGCGATGAACGCCGGCGTTCGGATTTACAACAAAACCAATTTTCATCGTCATAAAAAATTTAAGTCGGTATAAAAAATAATATGTTGACTTTATTTTAATCTTTCAAGTAATAATTATATATCCCGAAGTATCGGGTGCGCAACGGTCAGTAATGTAACATGGAATGCGCCGGCTGTCTTCAGCGCAAGGGCAGCAGCGTTGGCCGTGGCGCCGGTGGTGACGACATCGTCCAGCAGAGCCACCGACCTGCCCGTGACCGCATGGGCGTCCGTTACGGTAAAAATACCGGCCACATTGCGGACCCGTTCTTTCGCGCCGGTCATTTGTGTCTGGGAGACCGTATTGCGGCATCGGATCACGATTTCCGGCCGGCAGGGAATGCCGGTCAGGCGGCTAAGGTGAACCGCGATGATCTCAGACTGGTTGTAACCGCGCTCCCGGCGTTTGATTTTATGTAGCGGCACCGGGATCAGCATATCCGGCCTTCGTAAACCCGGATGCTGTAACAGCCGTACCATATACGATGCCAGCTGTGCGCCGATCCGCCGGGCCTTCTTATATTTCAGATAATGCATAATCCTTTTCATCGGATCATCATACACAAATGTGGTGAGGACTTCGTCGATGTGCGAGCGGTTGGTCAGGCCATGGCATACTTCGCCTTCATAAAACTCCAGGTTTCCCCAGCAATCATCACAAACATAATTTCCACCGCCTTTAAGAGGCCCGTCGCATACTACGCAAAACGGCGGATATACAAAATCCAGAAGGGGTTGAAGCCATCGTTTCATGAAGCCGGTGATTTATGCTCGAAGGATACATCCGGGCATTGCCGAATGTCAAAGATCATGCAGAGGTATTCAGGGGTATAAAGAATTTAAACTCGCTGCCGGTGCCGACATTGCTTTCAACCCAGATTTTTCCTCCGTGCGCTTCAACCGCCAGTTTGCAAAAAGTGAGGCCGAGTCCGCGGTCGGTTTTAAGGCCGAGTTTTTTCAGGTCGGCCTGAGCGAATTTTTCGAATATTTTTTCATGGTATTCCGGAGCAATGCCTTCACCGGAATCTTTAACGGAAATATTGATACGGTGTTGTTCCGGGTCGTGGGAAGCGCGAAGTATTACGTTTTGATCCTTGAGGCTGTGCTTGATGGCGTTATGTAACAGATTGGCGACGACGCGCTGAATCATATCCCGGTCGGCCTCAATAGGCGGTACGGAGGCTTCCATCTCGATGATGCCTTTAATTCTGTTTTTGTCCATCAGAAAAGCAAACTCGCTCAGGGATGCCTCGAAGATTTCGCGGATACTAAACACCTGCTTCTTCAGTTTGACTTTGTTTTCTTCCATGCGGCTGATGTCGAGCATATCCGTAATCATCCGAAGCATGGTGGTAGCGCTTTCGTCGAGCTTTTTGACAATCGTCATCTGCTTCTCATTGAGGGTGTCGCTCATCATCATCAGAATTTCGGTGCAGCCCATGATGCCGGTCAGCGGATTCTTCAGGTCATGGATAATCATCTGGGTGAGGGAGTCGCGGAAGCCCTGCAATTCAATCAGTTCTTTGTTCTTGATTTCCAGTTCCTGTTTGCTCTCCTTGAGCTGGTCATGAAGGTTTTTGATGCGAAGAAGGGAACGTAATCTGGCCATGAGTTCCAGATTATTAATCGGTTTGGGGAGAAAATCATCGGCCCCTACTTCAAGCGCCCGCACTTCGTCTTCGATGCTGTGCAGCGCCGTGACCATGATGATCGGAAGCAAGTGGGTGGCGGGATTCTGGCGGAGAACCCGGCATACTTCAAAACCGTCCATATCCGGCATCATCACGTCCAGCAGAACCACGTCGGGCATGACTTCCTTGATTTTATCAAGCGCCTCGGTACCACGCTGCGCCACATCAACCGTAAACCCTTTTCGCGTTAAAAAAGTAGATAAAAAACGTACATTAAGTTCTTCATCGTCTACGACTAATACCCGGTGTTTCTTTTCCTCGTTTGTATTATCCATAAATCATTCCTGACAAGGTAGAGTCTAAATAGCTAAACGTGCAGAATATATAATAAAAATACGCAATATTCCAATAATAATTTGTACCGGCTAAAAATTATTTGTAATCTATCATTTATTTTAGTATCATACCCAGCTTTTTAGGATTGGATATATGAAATCTATTGGCATATTTGGCTCTACCGGCTCAATCGGACAAAGTACCCTGGAAATTGTCCGAAAAAATCCCGGATTATTCCATATTTCCTGTTTGGCGGCAAACCGGAATGCCGCGCTCCTTGCGGCGCAGGCCATGGAATTTAAGCCCGGTTGCATACTAATTACCGATGAACACCAATTGCCGCACCTTAAGGAACTTATAGGGAATGAACCCGTGCGTATTCTGTCGGGCCTCAGCGGACTTAAACAAATGGCTCAGGAAGCTGATTTTGATATGATGGTATCCGCCATGGTAGGCGCGGCCGGGTTGGAGCCAACCGTGGCTTGCATTAAGCGGGGCAAAGATATCGCCTTAGCGAATAAAGAAACCCTTGTAGCCGGAGGCGCCCTTGTGACGCGTCTGGTTAGGGAGCATCAGGTTTTCATGATACCCGTTGACAGCGAGCACAGCGCCATTTTTCAGTGTCTTGTCGGCGAGCGGCCGGAAACCATCGGCCGAATTATCCTGACGGCATCCGGAGGCCCGTTCCGCGGATGGTCGCGCGAACAACTCCGTACGGTTACGCCCGAACAGGCGCTGAAGCATCCGAACTGGAGCATGGGACAGAAAATCACCATTGACTCCGCGACGCTCATGAATAAAGGTCTGGAGGTCATTGAGGCGCACTGGCTTTTTAATTTGCCGCCCGAATACATCGACGTCGTCATCCATCCGCAGTCCATCATACATTCCATGGTCGAGTTTCGCGACGGTTCTGTCAAAGCGCAGATGGGTCTGCCGGACATGAAACTGCCGATTCAATATGCGCTGACGTATCCCGAACGCCAGGCCAGCGATTTTCCGCGACTGGACTTTCGCACGCTTCAGCGCCTGGATTTCGCTAGGCCGGATTCGGATAACTTTCCCTGTCTGAAACTGGCTTATCAGGCTCTGGCGGCGGGCGGCACCCTGCCGGCCGCTCTGAACGCGGCCAATGAAATCGCCGTGGAATATTTTCTTAAAAAAATGATTCCATTCATGGCAATACCCGAGGTTATTGATGCGGTTATGCAACACCACCGGATTGCCTATGATCCCCGGCTTGAGGATATTCTGGAGGCCGATCGCAACGCGCGGGAATTTGCGCTGAAACATATTAAAGCCATAACAGTATAATGAATCAATATAACATCATCATATAAAGAGGTTTCATTCATGGGTTCCGCAGTTTTTGATTTTATTGTTCCGTTTATAATTATTCTTGGCATACTGGTTTTTTTTCATGAGCTTGGTCATTACCTGGCGGCAAAAATTTTCGGTATGAAGGTGGATGCGTTTTCACTCGGATTTCCGCCGCGTGCCTGGGGTTTCCGCTGGGGAACTAAAAAATTGCGCGCCAAATTCATGCGCGAAGTTCATCAGGCCATCACAAACAATCCTGCGTTTCGGGATATCCATGCCTTGCTGGTGCAGCATCAGGAAACGACGGACGAGAACCGGACACTCGAAATTCTGATACAATCATTTTCGATTGAGGTCCGGGAAATTAAAACGCACGTCCCGGATAAAAAAGGAAAAATGAAAGAACAGGTTTCAATTGAAACCCATGTTACCATCCGGGATAACGTCGCCGCGCCATCGTCGGCTCTGGTACAGCCCATTTACGAAAAATTATCTGCGGACAACGATCTGACCGACCTGTTATATCAACGTTCGCTCATTTATGATGACGAAGCGTATAAGGCGCATTATCAGACGGATTACTGCTTATCCTGGATTCCGCTCGGCGGTTACTGCAAAATCAACGGCATGATCGATGAAAGCCTTGATCCCGAAAGCATGAAAGAAGGGCCTGCAAAACCCTGGGAATTCCGCGCCAAACCGGTTTGGCAAAAAATACTGGTTATCAGCGGCGGCGTGCTGTTCAATTTTTTTCTGGCCGTCGTCATATTCTTCCTATTCACTCTGAAAAACGGTCTTCCGGATATGGAGCAGTACAACAACTATAGTACGGAAGTTGCCAGTGTGTTACCCGACAGTCCCGCGCATCAGGCAGGCCTGAAAGCGGGCGACAGGGTGATATCGGTTGCCGGCCAACGGGTAAGCAAGTGGGTGGAAATGGTGGCCGTTATTCATCAATATCCCGAAAAAGAAATTACGGTAGAGTGGATACGGGACGGGAAAAATTATAAAGCGAATCTGACACCGAGACGATCGACGATACAGACGGCCGACGGGAATAAGGAAGTCGGGCTCATCGGCATTGCGGCGCCGCCGATTCCGGAATTTACGCGTCCCGCGGCTGTTCACGAAGCCCTGGCCTACGGGTTCACGAATACGGTTTATTTAACCGGTTACATTCTGAAAAGCGTGAAACAGATTATATTCGGCGAGCAGTCCTTCAAGGATGCTATGGGCGGGCCGATTGCCATCATACGCATGACCGGCGAAGTGAAACAGCGTCAGGGTTGGGAAGGTCTCTGGTATTTTATGGCGCTGTTGAGCGTCAGTCTCGCGGTTTTTAATCTGTTCCCGATTCCGGCGCTGGACGGCGGTCATCTGGTGTTCTTATTCATTGAAGCTATCATCCGGCGGCCGGTTTCCGTGAAAGTGAAGCTGTATGCCCAGCAGGCCGGTATGGCGATTTTACTGCTTTTTATTTTATACGTTATATTCAACGATATCACCAAATGGACGGGGACGCTGTAGCCGGCACGTGAAATTCACACTTCTGCATCAGGATAAAAGTTCTTCCGGATCGGGCGCCCGCGCGGGTTTGCTGGAAACCGATCACGGCGTCATTGAAACGCCGGTATTTATGCCGGTCGGCACGCTGGGCGACGTCAAAGCCATCGAGCACCGCGAGCTCCTCGAGAACGGCGCGCAGATCATCCTCGGCAACACCTATCATCTGTATCTGCGGCCCGGCACCGAAATCATCCACAAAGCCGGCGGGCTGCACCGGTTTATCGGTTGGGAGCGGCCAATGCTCACCGACAGCGGCGGTTATCAGATCTTCAGTCTCTCTCAGTTGCGCAAACTCAACCACGACGGCGTGATGTTCACCTCGCACATCGACGGCTCCAAGCATTTCTTCCGGCCCGAAGACGTAGTTCAGATTCAGAAAAAACTCGGCAGCGATATCTGTATGGTTCTCGATGAATGCCCGCCGTACCCGTGCACATACGAGTATGCCGAGCGCTCCAACCGCCTGACCATGGCTTGGGCGGCGCGGTGCCAGAATGCGTTTGCATCCATGCCGCCGCTCTATGGGCACAGCCAGACGCTGTTTCCGATCGTTCAGGGCAGCGTGTTTGACGACTTGCGCGCAAAAAGCGCCGAAGAGCTTGCGGCGATGGATTTTGAGGGGTATGCAATCGGCGGCGTCAGCGTGGGGGAACCTAAGGAAGACGTTTACCGGATTGCGGCGATCAGCTGTTCGGTACTGCCCGAACACAAACCGAGGTATCTCATGGGCGTTGGCACCCCGCAGGACATCCTGGAATGCATCAGCCGCGGCGTGGATATGTTCGACTGCGTCATGCCGACCCGCAACGCGCGCAACGGCACGCTCTTCACCACCTGGGGCAAGATGACTATCCGCAACGCGGATTACGCCGACGATTTCAGACCCATCGACGAGAACTGCGGTTGCTATACCTGCCGCCATTTTACGCGCGCCTACGTGCGGCATCTGTCCTGCATCAAGGAAATTCTCGGGCATCAGCTGACGACCATCCATAATATTTACTTCTACCTGTGGCTGACCCGTGAGGCGCGGAAACATATCCTGAACGACACCTTTACGACGTTCAAAGATCAGTTACTGACCGTGTACGCGGAAAATGAAAGCCGCCGCGGTATCGGTAAAGATAAAACCGGTAGACCCCGAAAACGAAAACCAAAGGATTATGAAACCGTTAAACGCCGCTGAATTGAAACAATGGTTTGATGAGAAAAGAGATTTCTGTATCATCGATGTCCGGGAACCATGGGAACACGATATTGTTCAAATTTCCGGAGCCAGACTCATCCCTTTCCGGCAGTTACGGCCGCCCTTAGACGGATGCCCGCCAGACCGCCCTGTCGTGATATTCTGTCACCACGGAACGCGCAGTCTGATTGCCGCAAAAATTCTTGAAAAAAACGGTTATACCAACGTCTATAATCTGGTCGGCGGTATTAACCGGTATGCTCAGGAAGCGGATACCAGTTTAAAAAGATATTAAACAGAAAAGATTTGCCGTTGAAATAATATTTTTATAAAATAGTTATACATGTAAATATGCAATTGAAAATACCGTTTATGGCAAAACTGAAAGTAGTAACATACGGACATCCATCGCTTCGTGAGAAGGGAAAACCGGTTAAAAAAATCGACGGTTTTATCCGCAAGCTTGCTGAAGACATGATAGTCACCATGCATAAAGAAGACGGCATAGGCCTGGCTGCGCCACAGGTCGGCAAATCGCTGAACCTGTTTGTGGTGGATATTTCACCAATCGAGAAAAATGCCGAGCCGATGGTTTTTATTAATCCTAAAATCCTGGAGACCTACGGAGAATCAGTTTATAAAGAAGGCTGTCTCAGCCTGCCGGGCGTTTCCGAGGAAGTGAAACGGCCCTCGAAAATCCGTCTCCGTTATACCGATCTGGAAGGCCAAACCATCGAAGGGATTGCCGAGGGGATTCTGGCGCGCGTTATTCAGCACGAATACGATCACTTAAAAGGCATCTTATTTGTCGATTATCTGGCGCCGGAGATTCTCGAGACCAATCGAACCGTACTGGAAAAACTGGAAGAAAAGAACCGGTCCAAAAAGAAAACCACCCAAACCGCATCGGTTTTGGTTTGATGGCGTCTGTATCCATTCATGATTCAAATTCCTTTTAAAATTTTCAACGACCGGCGTGATCCTCTGCGCGGAAACGTATGGATGCCGGATGCCAACAAACGCTATCCGGTTGTTATCATGTGTCACGGTTACCTGACCCATAAAGACTGGGGTTTTATGCCGTATCTGGCGGAAATGCTTTGCCAGCGAAACTATATTGCCGTTCAGTTTAATTTTTCGGGGTCCGGCATCGGTGAAGATATAAATGGTTTTTCCGATCCGGAAAAATTTACGCATAACACCTGTACCCGCGAGCTGAAGGATTTGCAGACCGTGATCGACGCGCTGGAGCACGGTCATCTTTGCGGTAAAAACCCTTACATCGAGCGGTTGGGACTTTTTGGATATGACCGGGGCGGTTCGATGGCGATTCTTCATGCCGTCGATGACAAACGTGTGCGGACTCTGGTCACCTGGTCGGCGATGTCGGCGCTGGAACGGCCCGCATTCAGGGACGCTGCGCCCCAATGGCAGCGCAACGGTTTTTTATCGGTAGCGAATCCTTTGGGAGGTCCCGCGCTCAAACTTCATTATGGTTTTTTTGAAGATTTATCGAAAAATGCCGTGAAGCTAAACATACCCAAAGCCGTCTCCAGACTTAAAATTCCGCACCTCATCCTGCACGGAGCCGAGGATGTAACCGTGCCGCCCCGCGAAGCCCACGAAATCTATAACGCAAGAAAGACGCCCGCCACTAAGCTGGAAATTATTGATGCCGCTGATCACGCTTATAACACCGCCCATCCATTTGAAGGTCCGACACCGGCATTAAAGGCGGCCTGCAAACTCACCTACCACTGGCTGAAGAACGGATTGTAATACCATGAATACGATAGTTTTCAGAAACGGTCTGACGTCATTTCTTATTGGATTAATCCTTGTTTCCGGATGTTCGTCCGACGGCGGGCAAAATTCCGGGAAAGATGCCCCGCGCGGCGGCGGCATGCCGGCCTTGCCGGTCGATGTCATCGTGCTGCGGCTGCAACCCCTGAGTAATATTATTTACGTCACCGGCACTTTGATGGCTAATGAAGAAGTCGAACTGCGCAGCGAAATGAGCGGCCGCATAACCGCGATACGGTTTTCGGAAGGGAGTTGGGTGCGGAAAGGGGACCTGCTGGTTAAGATCAATGACCAGGATCTGCAGGCGCAATTAAAAAAAGCCGAATCCCAGGAACAGTTGTACCGGGAAGAAGAAAAACGTAAGAAAGCGCTTTACGACAAACAATTGCTGAGTCAGGAGGAATACGACAATGCGCTGAACAAGCTCCGGACGGCCGAAGCGGAGAAAGAACTTCTTAAAGCCCAGATTGCAAAGACGGAAATATATGCCCCGTTCAGCGGAAAAATCGGTTTGCGTTACGTCAGTGAAGGCGGTTACGTTACGCCGAACCTTTTAATTGCGACCCTTCAGGAGTTGGATCCCGTTAAAGTGGAGTTTGCCGTACCCGAACAGTACAGCCGTTTTGTAAAGAACGGAGCCGATATTAAATATTCTATCGTGGGTTCCGATCGGTTTTTTAAAGGCAGCGTTTATGCGGTGGAATCACATATTGATCCGGTAACCCGCACGATCAAAGCGCGCGCTCGAAGCGCAAATCCAGACTTTGTACTGGTTCCCGGCTCGTTCGCCAAAATAGAACTGACGCTGGAAGAAATCAAGGATGCCCTGGTGGTGCCCTCCGAAACCCTCGTGCCGGACCTTAATACCACAAAAATATTTACCTACCACAACGGTATGGCCCGGCCGGTACCGGTAAAAACCGGCATCCGGTTGCCCCAGAGCGTCCAGATTACGCAGGGCGTTTCGGCGGGCGATACGATTATCACGACAGGATTGATGCAGATCCGCGAGGGCAGTGCGGTGCAAATCCGTACGGTTAAGATTCCCTAGCGCTCTATCCGGGTATTGATTATGAATTTTTCATCAACATTTATTAACCGGCCGGTCTTTGCGTCTGTCGTTTCTATCCTGATTGTGTTGTTTGGCGTCATTGGTTTTACATTCCTTGGGGTCCGTGAATATCCCAGTGTGGATCCGCCGGTGATTACCGTATCGACGTCTTATGTGGGCGCGAACGCGGAGGTTATCGAGTCGCAGATCACGGAGCCGCTTGAAGCCAGCATCAACGGCATCGCGGGTATCCGCACGTTGTCGTCCACCAGCCGCGATGGCGCGAGCACGATTACGGTGGAATTCGAAATCGGTACCGATATGGAAGGGGCTGCCAACGACGTCCGCGACCGGGTTTCACGCGCAATACGCAGTCTGCCGCCGGACGTGGATCCGCCCGTAGTGGTTAAATCCGACGCGGATGCCAGTCCGATATTTTCACTTATTGTTCAGAGTGAAACGTACTCGCTACTGGAACTCTCAGACCTGGCCAATAATGTGTTTAAAGAAAGACTGCAGACCATTCCCGGCGTCAGCGAAATCCGCATCTGGGGAGAAAAAAAATACGCCATCAAACTGCTGATTGATCCTATCAAACTGGCCGGCTACGGGCTGACGCCTTCGGACATTCGAACCGCGCTGAATCAGGAAAACATTGAATTGCCCACCGGCCGCATCGAGGGTTATCGGACGGAACTGTCGATTCGCACCTTTGGCCGCATCAGCACGCCGGAGGAATTTGACGAAATGATCATCCGGGAACGCAACGGCGTAATCGTCAAGTTCAAAGATGTCGGGCGCGCCGTACTGGTGCCTGAGAACGAACGTACCATTCTTAAGGGGAATAATCTTTTCCCGATTGTCGGCGTGGCCCTGACGCCCCAACCCGGCGCGAATCATATCGATATTGTGGACCAGGCTTATAAACGCATCGAACAGATTCAGAAAGAGCTTCCGGCGGGCATCAATTTGTCCATCGCGCTCGATACCACCCGTCCAATCCGGATGGCGATTTCCGAAGTGGAGGAAACCATATTTATCGCCTTTGGCCTGGTGGTGCTCGTGATATTCGTATTCCTGCGTCACTGGAAAACCACGCTGATTCCCGTATTCGCCATCCCGATCTCCCTGATTGGTTCGTTTTTTATCATGTACATCGCCGGATTTTCCATCAACATTCTTACCCTGCTGGGAATCGTGCTTGCAACCGGCTTGGTGGTGGACGATGCGATCGTGGTGCTGGAGAATATTTACAGCAAAATCGAAAAAGGCATGGATCCCGTTGAAGCCGGCCATAAAGGTTCCAGGGAAATATTCTTTGCGATTCTCTCTACGACAATAACACTGGCGGCGGTCTTTCTGCCGATCATATTTCTTCAGGGGCTCACGGGACAATTGTTCCGCGAGTTCGGCATTGTGATGGCTGGTTCGATCATCATTTCGGCGTTTGTTTCTCTGACCCTGACGCCGATGATGAGCGCGCACTGGCTGTCGCACATACGACACACCACGAAATTTTTTACAGGAACCGAAAAATTTCTGAACGATATCATCCGCGGGTACAACCGTCTTCTGGTGCGCTTCATGAAACGCCGATGGCTCTCGTTCGTGGTGATGGCTTTCTCGGTAGGAATGGTCGTATATTTATGGAGATTCATCCCGGCCGAATTGGCGCCGCTGCAGGATAAAAGCCGGCTTGTGATATCCGCCACGGCTCCGGAAGGCACTTCGTTTGAGTTGATGGATGAATATGTTAATCAGCTTGCGGCAATGGCCGATTCCCTGCCTGAAAAAGACAATATCATGGCGTTTACGTCGCCGGGGTTTGGTTCCGCGTCATCGACCAATACGGGATTTATCCGCATAATGCTGACCGATCCGTCACAGCGTACGCGCAGCCAGCAGGAAATTGCGGATTATTTGAGCCGCAAGATACGACCCTATACGTTTGCGCGTTCGTTTATTACGCAGGAACAGACCATCGGTGGAGGGCGAATGGCCGGCCTGCCGGTACAATTTGTCATTCAGGCGCCGGCGATGGACACCTTAAAAGCCGTTCTGCCTCGGTTCATGGCCGCCGTGCAGAGCAATCCGGTATTTCAGGTGGCGGACCTGAATCTGCGCTTTAACAAACCGGAGATGACCATTTCGATAGACCGCGACCGGGCCCGCTCTCTGGGTGTCACCGTAAGAGACATCGCCGAAACGCTGCAATTATACTTTAGCGGCCAGCGGATGGGCTATTTCATTCGCAATAGTAAACAATATCAGGTTATCGGACAGGCGGAACGCAGCTATCGCGATGAACCGCTTGACCTTAAATCGGCGTACGTGCGCAACAATAAAGGCGAACTCATACAATTAGATAATCTGGTAAATATTTCATACCGCACCAATCCGCCGCAGCTATTTCGATATAACCGGTTTGTAGCGGCTACGGTATCCGCGAATCCGGCAAAGGGATATACGCTTGGCGACGGGATCCATGAGATGAGAAAAATCGCTGAGAAAGAACTTGATGAATCCTTCTCGACCAGTCTTGCGGGCGTATCCAAGGAGTTTGCAGAAAGTTCCAACACATTGGTCTTTGCCTTTCTGCTTGCCCTGATTCTCATTTATCTCATACTCGCCGCGCAGTTTGAAAGTTACCGCGATCCGTTTGTCATTATGCTTACCGTACCGCTGGCGATCGCCGGCGCGGTATTGACTTTATGGCTCTTTGGCCAGACGCTCAATATATTCAGTCAGATCGGTATGATTCTTCTGATTGGCATTGTGACGAAGAACGGCATCCTGATCGTAGAGTTTGCTAACCAGAAGCGCGGTCGCGGACAGTCCAAAGTTGCCGCTGTTATTGATGCGGCTACCCAGCGCTTTCGCCCCATTGTGATGACCAGCCTCTCCACGATGCTTGGCGCTTTACCGATTGCCCTGGCGCTGGGCGCGGGTTCTACCAGCCGCGTATCCATGGGCATGGTTGTTATCGGCGGATTGCTTTTTTCGCTGGTTTTGACCTTATTTGTCATTCCGGCGCTGTATACGTTCATCACTAAAAAAACCTATAAACCTGTTGCGGAGACTGAATGAAAATCCACATGGAAACCGTCGGACCGTTTCAGGAAAACAGCTATTTTGTAACCGATGAGCAAACCGGCTCGACGGTAATAATCGATCCGGGAGGGGATGCTCAAAAACTGATCCGCGTAATCGAATCCGGCGGTTTTAAACCTCGGTGGATTATGAACACACACGGTCATATTGACCATCTTGCGGCGGCCCGGGAATTGCAGGAGGCCTATCGGATTCCGTTTTACATCCATGCCGAAGACGAGGCGCTGGTTCAGCAGGCTGTCAATTACGCGGCGCTGTTTGCCTATCCGTTACAGCAGATTCCGCTGACGGATCGCTATCTGGAAGATAACATGCCTTTCACGCTGGAGCAAATAGAAATTAAGGTTCTGCATGTACCCGGTCATACGCGCGGCGGTTGCGCGTTTTATATCCCCTCCGAAAAGGTTTTATTCAGCGGCGACACCCTTTTCCGCGAGTCTGTCGGCCGTACCGACTTACCCGGCGGCGATTATGTAACCATTCAGAAATCCATTAAACAAAAATTGTTCATCCTGCCTGAAGATACAACGGTTTATCCCGGACACGGACCGGTCACGACTATCGGTTATGAAAAGAAAAATAATCCGTTTGTAAAATAGATACCGATGAGCCGCCTGGCGACTTTAACATCCGTTGATTTAATCCATCCATAAAGCATTCGGTATAATGGCTATGAACAACAATCAATATAAATGAGGTGATGTATGTCCGTGTTAACCGAATTCAGCATGTTTCCAACCGATAAGGGCAGCAGCGTCAGCGCCTATGTGAGCCGCATCCTGGACGGCATTGACCGAAGCGGTGTGGCCTACCAGTTGACGCCGATGGGTACGGTTTTTGAAACCGAAACGTTAAACGAAGCGCTTGACGTGATTCGGCAATCGTATGAATGTATCGAAAAAGACTGCGAACGCGTGTATGTAAGCGTCAAAATGGATATCCGTCAAGGCCAGAGCGGCAGGATGAAAAAGAAAATCGAATCCGTTGAGAGAAAAATCGGACGCCCGGTGCGTACCGGAACGTAATAATTTCTCCAGCGAAATCTACAATAGTTCGGCTGAGCGTTCCATCGTTTTTTTAGGCAGCCCGATCCATAGAAATTTCAGATACCAATTATTTATGGACATGATTTTGACGATCGTAACCGCGAGCAGGGTGCGGGTAATAATTATCCACCAGAAATTTCCGCCGGCGAACGCGAAGAATATGGTGTCCTCAACGATAGCATGGGCCACACAGAGGAACACCGTAATCAGCGCGGCGTCCTTGTGCGACATGATGTTTTCACGCGATAACTGGAGCAAAATGCCGGCGCCGTAAGTAATGCCGATGAAAAAACCCACCAGCCAGGCCACGATGGCGTTTTGTGAATACCCCAGCCATTTCGGGATAAAAGCGAATGTCCGGCTCAGGCGGGCCGCCCAAGGCCAGTCGCGCATCAATTCGTATAAGGTCATGATAACGGCGATGACCAACAGTATTTGCAGAGCGCTTATTCCGAGTCCTTGCAGATAAACCGGCCATGAAAACGCGCCGGCTTCCCGGACAACAGGTGTAAATGTTGCCGGGACGCTCTCCGGAAGCGCCTGATGCATTAAAAGGCCCATGAAACATCCCAGCGCGATGCGAAATAATGCAATGCGCCAGGTCGCTAGTCCGGTTTGGATGAGTACCCCGGTTTCGACGATCAGGTTGTGGCTGATGCCGAAAATGACGGCCAGTATCGTAACCTGTCTTGCGGTAAGATCCAGGGCCGACATCGTGGCCAGCGCAGCAAATACCGTATTGCTGAATGCCGCGATAAACGCCACCGAGGCCTCGCCCGGCAGTCCGAAATACTGCATTAATGGATAGAAATACGGCGCGATAAAATCCAGCACACCCCACTGCTTGAGGAGTGTTGTCAGTATGGAAAGCGGAATGTAGATTTTCATGATCAGCCAGGAAACGTCAAGTGTTTTCTGCAGAGCCCGGCGCCAGATAGGGGAATTTTCGGGAATGGGCATTGTAGGGGTCATATTTTTTTGACGGTTAAAAAAAAGGCTGTCCGATCTAGAAATACAACCAGACAGCCTGAAGGAGTAAGACCGATTGGGTTTAAATCATATAGTCGATGATTTTTTTCTTCGGGTCGAACGGGGCCAGTTGGCTCAAACCCATGCTGTCAATGGCGCACTGAATCAGGTCGGACTCGTCGGTCAGGTTCTTGCCTAGTTTTTCCGCGTAAAATTTTCCGGACATCAACAGGCAGTCCTTTGGCAGCAGGCCGACGACTTCGCTGCCGGTGACCGTTGTGCCGAGCGAGGCCGCTTCTTTCTTGCAGGCTTCGTAAGCCATATGCATGGAAGTGACCAGGTAATTCAGGAGATTCATGGAAACCTGCGTGATGTTCTGCGCTTCCATGAGTATCCCTTTGGCCTGCGTTTCCTTGAGCGAACCGGGGATGCGGATGACCTTGCCCTGGGCGTCTTTCATGGTATTGCCGTTTTCGTCTTTTTTCGGGCGGCCGCTCTCGCGGATGCGGAAGGCGATTTCATCGGCAATATCAACGTTGTTGGTGGCCAGGTTAATATTATAAGCAATCAGGAAAAACCGCGCGCCGGTGGCTGTGGCGCCGCATTTGGCGACGGTGTCGTTGAATACATCCGGGCCGAAGTCGGGTTTCCATTCGGGATCCTTCAACTTTTCGACGAGACCCTCGTATTCGCCTTTGCGGATGTTCGGCAGTTTGGAACGCACCGGCTTGCGGGCGGCGTTGGCATACAGGTATATCGGAATGCCGAGTTCCCGACCGGCGCGCTCACCGAAACGTTCGGCCAACCGAACGCATTCGTCCATTGTAATGTGGCTGATCGGGACAAACGGCACCACATCGGTAGCGCCCATGCGGGGATGTTCGCCGTGATGCTTGCGCATGTCAATCAGTTCCGAGGCGGTCTTCATCGCCTGAAAGGCGCCTTCCAGAACGGGTTCGGGCTCACCGGCCAGCGTAACGACAACGCGGTTGTAATCCTTATCCGGTTCGACGTTAAGCAATTTCGCTCCGTTGACGCGTTCAATGGCGTCGGCGATGGCTTTGATGATACTGGCATCGCGTCCTTCGCTGAAATTGGGAACGCATTCGACTATTTGTTTCATTCAGACCTCATACATTTCAGGTTGATGTTATTTTTTTTCAAAGGATTTATAGAAACGCAGGTATTCGTCCGGCTGAAAATAATCCATTTTCTCAATCGCCTGAAAATACTTTTTGTACCGCTTGGCGTTCCAGGAGACCACAAGCTTCACGTCGCGCTGTTTTAATGTCGTGAACATCAGTCCGTCCGGCAGGTTGCCGGTGTACTGCGTGGTGTGCAAAACCGCTCCGAAGAAATGGTCCATGAAATATTCCGTGGACAAATCATAGTGCAGGGGATAGAGAATTTCGATATTATACGTGCGGTCAAAATTCTCGAAAAAGCCGATCAGTTCTGCTTCCTCGCAGTGCGGCGCGATGAGACTGCACACTTCCAGCAGATTGAAGATCGTCGTACATTTCTTCGTGTTCTGTACGCGGTGAAGAAAAAGGCTATTCTGCTCATAGCGCGGGTCGTTGGGGCAGAAGTTGTCGAGGATGAAGACGTCGCTGTCAATCATTATCATGATCGTACCTCCGTAACCGTTGGGTGATTGCCTCAAGGGACTGACCGGCGAACTTGCCCTCGATGCGGGATGCGATCTGCTTCAGTTTTTCACGCGAGCTGATCTGCTGTTCCGTGGTCGCGTCGGAAGAACTGCGGCGCCGGACTTTTTCGAGTACCGAAATATCCTGCATGTTTGGGGCCACTGTCGGCGGCAGGATTTCGTCGGTGACAATAATCAGCAGTTTGGCATTGTTTTCGGCGATGATTTCCTCAAGCGCCTCGATGCGTCCGTCGCGGTACACGGCTTGCAGCGTTTTCATAACTGGCCTTTGAAATGGTTGCAGTTTATTTATTAATGAATCTTCAGTTCTTTTTCATTAATCTTGACGGATTTGTATTTCCGCAGTTGTCCGATCATTTCGTGCATGATCTGATGCAGGCGGTCTTCGGTTTTCGCCTCAAAACGCACCACCAGCACAGGCTGCGTGTTGGAAGCGCGTACCAGCCCCCAGCCGTCGCCGTAAAGCACGCGCACGCCGTCCACATCGATAACGTCGTATTTCTTGCGGAAATATTCGCGGACCTCGTCCACGATCCTGAATTTATCTTCTTCGGTAGTATCCACGCGTATTTCCGGTGTCGAATAGAAATGCGGGATGCTGTCGGATAATTCACTCAGCGTTTTATCCGTCCGGGATAGCAGTTGCACAAGACGCGCCGCGACATAGATGGCGTCGTCATAGCCGTAGAAATCGTCCGCGAAGAAAATGTGGCCGCTCATCTCACCGGCCAGCGGATTGTGCAGTTCCTTCATCTTGGCTTTGAGAAGCGAATGGCCGGTTTTCCACATGACCGGTTCGCCGCCGTGATTTTTGATGTCCTCAATCAGCGCCTGGGAGCATTTCACGTCGAATAATATTTTGGAACCGGGGTTTTTCTGGTTGATTTCACGCGCAAAGAGGGCGAGCATTTTATCGGCCCATACAACCCGGCCTTTCTCGTCAATAGCGCCGGCGCGGTCGGAGTCGCCGTCAAATCCTAAACCCAGATCGGCTTTATGTTCAACTACCAGCTTACGGAGTTCCTCGATGTACTCCAGTTTGGTCGGATCCGGGAGATGGTTCGGGAACGTACCGTCCGGTTCGCAGTAAAGTTCAATCACCTCGCAGCCGAGACAGCGGAATAAATGCGGCGCAATGGGGCCCGCAGTACCGTTACCGGCGTCAATAACGATCTTGAATTTCTTTTCAAGATGGATTTTCTTCAGGATCATATCCACATACGCCGGCAGGATATCCTCCTTATACTCGTTGCCGCTTCCGGTTTTAAACGCTTGCTGATCGATCATGATTCGGAGTTTCTGGATTTCTTCGCCGTAAATCGGAGCCAAACCGAGACACATCTTGAAGCCGTTATATTCGCGCGGATTGTGGCTGCCGGTGATCATGATGCCGCCGTCGGTCTTGAGGTGTACAATCGAGTAATACAGCACCGGCGTGGGTACGACCCCGATGTCGATAACGTCGAGCCCGGTGGAGAGCATACCTTTGGCGAAGGCCTCTTTCAGCGACGGCGAAGTGGTCCGTACGTCCCGGCCGATGGTTACGATTTTGGCGCCGTGTTCGAGCATGTATGTGGCATAAGCTTTTCCCAGCAGTTCTACAACCGGCAACGGCAGGTCATCCTTGACGATGCCGCGAATGTCATATTCTCTGAAAATATTGGGATTTACGTATAGACCCTTGGCTTTTACCGCCGGTTTCGCGGCTTTCCCGGTACGGACAATTTTTTTGGCCCCAACCTTTTTTGTGAGTGCCGGTTTGGCTTTTTTTACCGTTTTTTTGGCGCCGGATGCGGCCTTTCGTTGAACGGCTTTTTTTGCGGTGGTTTTCTTAACGGTTTTCTTGGCCTTGGCTTTAACAGTCTTTTTCACTTTTTTTTCCGCGGTTTTCTTTGCGGATTTTTTAGTTTTGGCAACAGCCTTTTTGGTGCCTTTTCTGTTTACCATAATGTGTTGTCTCCGATTAATGATATATGGTTATTCATGCGTCAGTAGAAAGGTTTTTAATTACTGCAATAAATGTACTCTCTTATTAACCTTTTTTCAAGTATAAAAAACGATTTCATAAAAAATGAGCCGTTTGTTTTTTTAACGGGTAAAGGACCGATTATAAAAAAAATGATTAAACCGATTTTTTCCTTGCATAACTGGCATTGAATTTATACTTTACCGCCGCTGATATAAAAACGGTAAAAACGTATGATTTACAAAACGACGATTATAAAAACGCTTAACCGCAGAATACCGCGGTTTTCCATTTCCATAAAGAAAACACCTGTATACAAAGCCCTGAATTCCCTAAATCAGGGCTTTTTTATTCATTTTTTATAAAGGAACGGCATGGATACCCAAGAGCTCATCAGAAATCTGTTAATCAATTACGGCGAAGATCCCAATCGAAAAGGTTTGCTGGATACTCCGGCGCGAGTCGAGAACAGCTATGATTTTTTACTGAGCGGTTATAAGGAAAATCCTCAGGAAGTTATCAACTCCGCTATTTTTGAGGAAGACTTTAATGAAATGGTATTAGTCAAGGACATCGAAGTGTATAGTCTTTGCGAACATCACATATTACCTTTTTTCGGAAAATGCCATATCGCCTACGTACCCGGGGGCAAGATTATCGGGCTCAGTAAATTACCGCGTATCGTGGACATGTTTGCACACCGGCTTCAGGTACAGGAACGCCTGACCCAGGAAATCGCGATGTGCATCCACACCGCTTTGCAGCCGCAGGGTGTCGGGGTTATCATTGAGGCCCAGCATTTATGTATGATGATGCGCGGCGTAGAAAAACAAAAAAGCCTGACCACGACCAGTTGTATGCTGGGTGTCTTTAAAGAGGACCCAAGGACCCGTTCCGAATTTCTGAGTCTGGTACGATCGCACACTCAAATTTTATAATCATGATGATGTTTAATTTTTTTCTCCACCGAAAGGAGGCGTTCATTGAAAAAAAATATTGAAAGTCTGATTCAACTTCAGGTTATTGACAAAAAACTCTATGAAATTGAAATGCTCCGTGGCGATCTGCCGAAGCAGGTGGAAGCGTTACAAAACGAAGTGAACGCGGTTCAGGAAGAAATCGATACCGATAAGAAATCCATTCAGGATTTTACGGCGGAAAAGAATTCCCTGCAAACCGACCTGGCCTCGAATAAAGAAAAAATTGTGAAGTATAACGATCAGCTCTACAAAGCTACGTCCAACAAAGAATACGAAGCCACCTCCTCACAAATCGATTATTGCGAGCAGGAAGTGAAACGCATCCAGGCGCGGATCAATGAACTGGAATATAAAACGCTTGAACTGGAAGAGGCGCTTAAGCCCAAGGAGGAAAAATTGAAAGGGCTGCAGGACGAACACCGTCAGCGCAAAGAAGAGCTGGATGTAAAAATTGCCGAGACTGCCAAGGAAGAAACCGCTCTGCGGGATGAGCGCGAACGTATTACACCCGCTATCCGTAAAGACATTCTTAACAAGTACGAACGGATCCGAAAGGCTAAAAACAATATTGCGGTAACGCCGATTGTCAAGGAGTCCTGCGGCGGTTGTTTCAACCAGGTGCCGCCACAGGTGATCATTGAACTTCGGAAAAAAGACGCCATCCGCACCTGTGAATACTGCGGTCGGATTCTGTATGTACCTCAGGTTGAAGAAAATTCAGGGGCTTCACCGGCGGCCTGAGGGCCATGCTTTAAACCCAGCCTAACCAAAGGGGGATATATGAAATTCTTATTGCGCACCTGCGGTTTCATACCGCTATGGTGGTTCGTTTTGATTGCAGATAATGCCCTGATGGGACAGAAAATATCCGCTAATGTTAAAGTCATCAGGGATAAACTGCAAGGACGCAATCTGGATCTGTTTGAAGGTTTTGAGCAGAAACTGCTCAATTATATCAATAATTATGACTGGACCAAGACCGATGACCAGACCAAGATCAGCCTGGACTTCCAGATTGTGCTGGACCGTGTGGCCGACGATGCCGGCGGTAAAAAGGTCAGCGCCACTATCGTCTGCTCAAACGGCAAGGAACTGCAGTTCATGGACAATGCCTGTACGTTTGTTCTGCAGAAAGGCTATACGTTCTACCATGATGAAACACAAATCCATTCGTTCCTGAGTATTATTGACTTTTACATCTTTATCATGATCGGCGATGAAATGGACACATGGGGTAAATTTATGGGAACGGCTTTTTTCCAAAAAGCGAAAAGTCTGGCCGTTCAGGCTTCGGCCATGGTTCCCTACGGCGGCTGGAAAGAACGCGCCGAACGGGCCGACCTCTTTTTGGATACGCGCTATCAGGATTATCGTATCATGAAGGATTATTATTATGAGGCCTGGGCTAACTTCAATGAAGGCGAAGTGCTTACTGCCCGCGGCAACATGTTGAAAGCCATCGAACTGATGGAAAAAAACCTTAACCAGATACATACTAAAAATCACACGGAACGGTTTATCCAGATACACTATCTCGATATATGTAAAGTTTTCGAAACCGCAAAAGATAAATCCGTCTTTGACCGGCTCATCAGTATCAATCCGAAAAACAAAGAGACCTATCTTAAATACCAGTCGGGGAAACCTTGATATGAAGGGCGAGGGCGAGCCGAAATTCCGCGTTCTGGTCATCGAAGACAACGATACCATGCGGGAGGGGATTCTGGAAGTCCTGCAGAAAGCGCAATATCATGTACAGGCCGTATCAAACGGAACGAGCGGCATGGATGCGTTTAAGCAGGAGCCTTTTGATCTGGTTATAACCGATTACAAAATGAGTCCGATGGACGGCCTGCAGGTACTTCGGCGGGTCCGCGAGTTGTTTCCTGAAACGGAAGTCATTCTGATTACGGCGTACGGCACGGTGGATGTGGCCGTCGAAGCGATGAAAAACGGCGCGGCGGATTTCATCACCAAGCCGTTTTCTCCGGATGAACTGCTGATCAAAATCGAAAAGCTTAGCCGGATTTGCCGTGAACGCAAGCAATTTCTCAGGACCACCGAGGAAAATTTATATCTGCGGGAAGAGATTGAAAACCGGTTTAATTTCGGCGAGATTATCGGCCGATCCCAGCGGATGCAGGAAATATACGAGCTGGTTCGTAAAAGCGCCGAGGCGGATAGTTCGGTTATGATATACGGCGAAAGCGGTACCGGCAAAGAATTGATCGCCCGCGCCATTCACTATAACAGCGCCCGCAAGGAACGGCCGTTTATCAAAGTCAGTTGCGCCGCGCTGACCGAAACCCTGCTCGAAAGCGAACTCTTCGGGCACGAAAAAGGCGCTTTCACCGGAGCGATTAAAACCAAGAAAGGGCGCTTTGAACTGGCCGATACGGGCACGATTTTCCTGGATGAAATCGGCGATATTTCCCTGAACGTCCAGGTGAAGCTGCTCCGCGTCCTGCAGGAACGCGAATTTGAGCGCGTCGGCGGGGAGGCCACGCTCAGCGTCAACACGCGCGTCATTGCCGCCACCAATCAGAATCTCCAGCAGGCCATTCAGGAAAAAAAATTCCGCGAGGATTTGTATTACCGCCTGCACATCATTCCCATCTACCTGCCGGCGCTGCGCGAGCGTAAGGAAGACATCCCCCTGCTGATTGATTTCTTCGTCCGGCGCATGGAAAGAGAGTTGGGCCGGCATCCGATTACCGTAAGCCCGGAAGTATACGATCGCCTGAGCCGTTACGACTGGCCGGGGAATGTGCGCGAACTGGAGAATGTGATCGAACGCGCCGTCGTGTTGTCCGGTACAAAAAACCTCACCGCAGCCGACTTTTCGATTCTTGATACCGGACCGCGCGATTTTTCACTGCCGTTGGAAGAACTCGAAGCGCTCGGGCTGGACCAGTCCCTCGAAAAAATTGAAAAAGCGCTTATCGAACAGGCCCTCAAAAAAAGCAACGGTGTACGCAGCGAGGCCGCGCGCCTCCTTGGCGTCAAAACCAGCGCGTTTTATTATAAACTGGAAAAATATAACCTCCTTCAATAATCCTGTTTGTTCATGGCATTGACCATCCATTCGACGCTGACCCTGCATAACAGCGTACCCATTCCGGTGCTTGGATTGGGCGTCTGGCAGATACGAAACGGCGGCCCTACCCTGAACGCTTGCCGGCACGCTATACAGTGCGGCTACCGGCATATTGACACGGCGCGGTTTTATAATAACGAAGAAGATGTCGGCCGGGCTGTCCGCCAGTGCGGATGGCCGCGCGAAGCACTGTTTGTAACCACCAAATTGTGGAATGACGATCACGGCTACGATAAAGCCATCCGAGCTTTTCATGAAAGTCTGAAACGTCTGAATCTGCCTTATGTGGATCTCTACCTGATTCACTGGCCGGAAACGCACGCGCGTAAGGAATCCTGGAAAGCCCTGGAAACCTTATATGAAGAAGGCCTTTGTAAAGCTATCGGCGTCAGTAATTACACCCTACGGCACTTAGAAGAAGTCTTTTCATACTGCCGAATAAAACCGATGGTCAATCAGGTGGAATTTCATCCTTTTTTATATCAGAAATCCTTGCTCGATTTCTGCCGCCGTCATGACGTGATACTCGAGGCGTACAGCCCTCTAACCAAAGGAATGCGTCTGAAAGAGCCCCGTTTGAAAAATATCGCGGAGAAATATCGCCGAAGTGCCGCGCAAATACTGATCCGGTGGGCGCTGCAGCAGGGTGTGGTCGTCTTGCCCAAATCGGCCGATCCGAAACGGATAGAGGAAAACGCCGCCGTTTTTGACTTTGAGATTTCAAACGATGATATGGAAAAACTCAACCATCTGAATGAAAACTGGCACTGTACGTGGGATCCCACCGATGTTCCTTGAAGGGCAGTCCTCCGTTTTTTACGGATTAGAAAAAAATCCGAATTAACCGATTTTTCTTTAAAATGTCATTTAATTTTTATATACTCTCCCGCAACTTAATCAGGAACCGTCATGAGAATTCATTATTTCCATCAGCATTCGCGTAAAAGCCGGATTGGCGTCGTATCCCTGATTAACGACCATATCGGTTTTACTTAGATGGCGATAACATCCCTCCGATTTTAATAATCTAATTTTTTTAACTCTAAAACCCATCAGGTGATTTATGAAGACTCAAGAATACATTGAGCTGGAAGAGAAGTACGGCGCGCATAATTACCATCCGTTGGATGTAGTAATTGAACGCGCGGAAGGCGTCTGGGTGTACGACGTGGAAGGCAAGAAATACCTTGACTGTCTGGCCGCTTATTCCGCTGTAAACCAGGGACACTGCCATCCGAAAATTCTGGCGACAATGAATGAACAGGCCAAACGTGTCACGCTGACTTCACGCGCCTTTCGTAATGATCAGTTGCCGTTATTATACAAAGACCTGCACGATCTCACCGGATTTGATATGGCTTTGCCGATGAACTCCGGCGCGGAAGCCGTGGAAACCGCCTTGAAAGCGGCCCGCAAGTGGGGGCAGTACGTCAAGGGCATCGCGAAGGATAAGCAGGAAATCATCGTCTGCGAAAATAACTTTCACGGCCGCACTACCACGATTATCAGCTTTTCGACGGACGAGCAGTATAAAGACGGTTTCGGCCCGCTGACGCCTGGATTTAAGATTATTCCTTACGGTGACATCCAGGCGCTGAAAGCGGCCATCACCCCGAATACCTGCGCGTTTCTGTTTGAGCCGATTCAGGGTGAAGCCGGTATCATCATTCCGCCGGAAGGATTCCTGAAGCAGGCGTATGAAGTCTGCAAGGCGAACAACGTTTTATATATCGTGGATGAAATCCAGTCCGGACTCGGACGTGCGGGTAAGTTGTTCGCTTACAAGTACGAAGACGTTCAGCCCGACGCGGTGATTATCGGCAAGGCGCTGTCCGGCGGCTATTATCCGGTGTCGGCGGTGCTTTCCAAAAAAGAAGTTTTGGGCGTGTTCAATCCCGGCGATCACGGCAGCACCTTTGGCGGCAATCCGTTGGCCTGCGCCATCGCGCGGACATCCCTGAAAGTCCTTCAGGAAGAAAACCTGATCGAAAACTCCGCCAAACTCGGCAAGTATTTCCTGAACGAACTGCGTCAATTCAAGAGTCCGCATATGGTGACCGTGCGAGGCCGCGGCTTGTGGCTCGGCGTGGACCTGAACAAGAAAGCCCGTCCGTTCTGCGAAAAGCTTAAAGACGAAGGCATCCTTTGCAAGGAAACCCACGAAGTGACGTTCCGATTAGCGCCGCCGTTAGTCATCAAGAAAGAAGAGATTGACTGGGCGCTGGAACGCATGAAAAAAGTGTTAGAAGGTTAATTAATAATTAAAAACGGGAGAGTACTTTATGGAAAAAATCAGAACGCTTATCATGGGCGCCGCGGGACGTGATTTTCACAATTTCAACACGATTTACCGCGACAACCCGCAGTATCAGGTTGTGGCTTTTACGGCGACGCAGATTCCGGATATTCACGGACGCAAGTACCCTGCCGCTCTGGCCGGCAAACTCTACCCGCAGGGCATACCGATTTATGACGAAAAGGAACTGGTAAACCTGATTAAAAAATATAATGTGGATGAAGTGGTATTTTCCTACAGCGATGTATCCTACAATTACGTGATGTCCCGCGGGTCAATGGTGCTGGCCGCCGGCGCGCATTTCAAAATGCTCGGCGCCGAACCGACCATGATTCCCAGTAAAAAACCGGTGGTATCCATCGGCGCGATCCGGACCGGTTCCGGCAAAAGTCAGACCACGCGCCGCGTCGCGGAAGTGCTCCGCAGCCTCGGCCTTAAAGTCGCCGCCATCCGTCACCCGATGCCTTACGGCGACCTCGTGAAGCAAAAAGTTCAGCGCTATGCCAGTCTGAACGACCTGAAGAAACATAAATGCACGATTGAAGAAATCGAGGAATACGAACCGCACATCGTGAGCGGCACAATCATTTATGCCGGCGTCGATTACGGCGCTATCATCGAACAGGCGCAGAAGGAAGCGGATGTGATCCTGTGGGACGGCGGCAACAACGACGTACCGTTCTACAAAACCAATCTGCATATCGTGATTGTGGATCCGCTCCGCGTGGGTCATGAATCTACCTACTTCCCCGGCGAAGCGAATCTGCGTCTGGCCGACGTGGTGGTGATTAACAAGATTGATTCGGCGGATATTCATTCTGTCAACACGCTTCGCGACAACGTTCGCAAGATCAACCCTAAAGCGGTCATTATTGACGCCGCGTCACCCCTCACCGTGGACAACCCGGAAAAAATTATGGGCAAACGCGCCCTCGTCGTTGAAGACGGTCCGACGCTGACCCACGGCGAAATGAAATTCGGCGCCGGGATTGTGGCCGCACAGAAATACAACGCCTCGGCGATTATCGACCCGCGACCGTACACCGTAGCGAGCATTACGGAAACCTACAAGAAATATCCCGGCATCGGCACGTTGCTGCCGGCGATGGGCTACGGCGCCAAACAGATGAAAGATCTGGAAACAACCATTAACCGTACGCCGTGCGACGTAGTGGTGATCGGCACCCCGATTGACCTGAGCCGTATCATCAAGATCAAGAAGCCCACCGTGCGCGTGAAATATGATTTACAGGAAATCGGCAAACCGAACCTGGAAACCGTTCTCACGGCCTTTGTGAAAAAGATGAAAAAATAATCCGACCCCATCGAAGGATTCTTTGGAGGCTGTCCGATACCGGACAGCCTTTTTTTATAATGGATGTGAAGGTAGGGTGGTATACGAACGATTTGAATTTTAATACGACTCGTTACAGAGGTACCGCGCTGATTGATGGTATGACCGTCAACATCATGAATAAATATTTTGGATTTTAACTACTGAACTTGTTATATTTATTCAAACAAAATAATCACTTTAGATGTTCAGTAGCTTATGAAAAATAACATCCCTCACGAAAGCGCCGTCAAGCATGTTACCGGGGAATCGGTATATATTGACGATATATTAGTCAACGATCAGTTACTGCACGGACGCGTGGTATACAGCCCGCATGCGCATGCGAAAATCAAATCCTTTGACCTGAACGCTGCGAAACAAATGCCCGGCGTTCATGCGGTGCTCTGTTATAAGGACATTCCCGGCCATAATCAGATGGGACCAGTGGTTCATGACGAGCCATGCCTTGCGGAAAAGGAAGTCCGCTGCGTGGGCCAGGCAATGTTTCTGATCGCTGCGGAAACCGAAGAACAGGCGCTGCAGGCGGAAAAAGCAATTACGGTCGAATATGAATTATTAGAACCGATACTCGATATCGAAACCGCCATTGCAAAAAACAGCCTGTTGGGTCCTATCCGTAGAATCGAACGGGGCAATGTGGACGAAGCGATGAAGCAATCGAAGCACGTCATCAAAGGCACGTTAAAAACCGGCGCTCAGGAACACTGGTACCTGGAAACGCAGGTTTGTTTATGCATTCCCGGCGAACAGAATGAGATGAACCTGTACAGTTCCACGCAGCATCCCTCGGAAACGCAGGCGATGGTTGCGGAAGTGCTGGGAATCCCGCGTCATGAGGTCGTAGTGGAAGTACGTCGGATGGGCGGGGGTTTCGGCGGCAAGGAAACGCAGGGCAATCATGTCGCCGCCTGGTGCGCGCTGCTGAGCCGCGCAACGAGCCGGCCGGTGAAAATTCGTCTGTTCAGAGATGATGACCAGAAAATTACCGGCAAGCGACACCGCTATATGACCCATTATGAAGTGGGCTTCAGTGACGACGGAAAAATAAATGCCGTGAAAATTGACCTCAACGCCGACGGCGGGCACGCCACGGATTTATCCTACGCCATCCTGGAACGCGCGATGCTGCATGCGGACAACGCGTATTACATTCCCAATATGCAGATCATCGGAAAAGTATGGAAAACTAACTTGCCGTCGAACGTCGCTTTCCGCGGTTTCGGCGGCCCGCAGGGCATGGCGGCTATAGAAACCGTGCTGGACCGCATCGCCAGACATTTGAATAAAGAACCGCTTGAAATCCGTTACAAAAACTTCTACGGATTAAAAGATAAGAATGTAACCCCCTACGGCGAAGTGGTCGAAAACAACCGGCTTTACACCATTTATGAGCAATTGGTGAAATCCTCGGACTACCACAAACGGAAGAAAGCCGTACAGGAATTTAATGCGATAAATGAATTTTATAAGAAAGGAATTTATCTGACGCCTGTGAAATTCGGCATTTCGTTCACCACGGCGTTTTTGAATCAGGCCGGCGCGTTAGTCAATGTGTACGCGGACGGCAGCGTGCTCGTTAATCACGGCGGCACGGAAATGGGGCAGGGGCTGAACACCAAAATACAGCAGATCGCGGCTAAAGAATTCGGCATCAGTCTGCACCGCGTCAAGGTTAATGCGACCAACACATCGAAAGTGCCCAATACATCGGCCACGGCAGCCTCCTCCGGAAGCGATTTGAACGGATTTGCCGTCCGCAACGCCGTCGCTATCTTAAAATCCCGCATCGCGCCGGAGGTGGTTAAAATGCTCAACGAAAAACACAAAGGCCGGCCGACTTTGCTGGAAGACATCACTTTCGCCGATGATAAAATATTTGATAAGAAAAATCCGAAACGTTCGATGACCTTCGACGAAGTGCTGAATGTGATGGTCCTGAAGCAAATCAGTCTCAGCGCGCAAGGCTATTACCGCACCCCGGGCATTTACTTTGACCGCGAAAAAGGAAAGGGCCGGCCGTTCCATTATTACGCGTTTGGTATGGCCGTGACAGAGGTACTGGTGGATGTGCTCACCGGCCGGACGCAGATTCTCCGTACCGATATTCTGCACGACGTGGGCGATTCCATTAACCCGCACCTGGATATCGGACAGGTTGAAGGCGGCTTTGTGCAGGGCTGCGGCTGGGTGACAACCGAAGAAATTAAATGGGACGCCCAAGGCAACCTGATGACCCATTCGCCCGATACATACAAAATACCGAGCGTGCAGGATATTCCAAAAGATTTTCGCGTCGAGTTGCTGAAAGACGCCGCCAATTACAACACCATTCACGGCAGTAAAGCTGTCGGCGAACCGCCGTTTATGCTCGCACTATCCTGCTGGCTGGCGATTAAGGACGCGATTGCTTCTGTGGCCGATAATAAAATCGAACCGGAGTTCCAGATTCCCGCAACGAATGAAGCGGTTTTATTGGCAATAGAAAAAATTAAAAAAAGTAAGCCGCTATAACAGAAGTGCCACTTCGATTTTTGCCGGAAGCGGTTGTTGTATTAGAGAACTAAGACCGTAAGGAATCATTAAACGGTAAGTTCCGATGGAAATCGTTTCAGCAAGGAGCCCATTAACCCATTAACTTCAGGTTCAATCATTGCCGTGCCTTTATTATAAACGATTTCAAAATCCGTGAAAAAAACGCCGGACAGTTTTTTCGGGCTGAGGCGGTTGACTTTATAAAATAAAATTCCTATCAGATATTCCAGATTTCCATAATGGTTCAGGTATTTCTCTTTGGTGAAGCGGCGGATAAACGGTACGAGTGAACCGTTACCCGGAAACAAAATATTCAGTTCATCAGCTATCCGCGGTATTTCTGTCTCCGCGATGGCCCGGTAAAACTCATCAGCCAAATCGGCGTGATGTTTAAACAGGATATAATCCAGTAGAAGTTCCTGACTGATATGGGCGATATAATTCAATGGGAACTCTCCCAATATCGGATTTTGCGCCCTGAAAAGACGGATCAGGCATGTCTGAAATTCATTGAAAAGCTCGGACTGATGATAAATCCGATCAGTCAGTAGATGATTTTTCACGCCTTCCCAGAATGCCAGCGAAGCGGGCCTGTCCGGGGATTGGGGAATATTATTGAGCCGGAGCCGGTGGTCCTTCCTGTGTACCCGCAGTAAATCGGGCATGGCTGCGCCCCAGTGAAACCAGTGACGGTCAACGGGAATGTTCAGCAGACGGGAATTGAAATAGAAATGCGATAAATAATTCAAATCAGGCCTTTCATGATGGAATATAATAATAAAAAAACGAAAAATATGATAGATTATTTTCAGAAAAAGTTAACGCTAAAAACAAGGACTTTGATTGATATTTACAAAAAACATTATATATTTGCATCGGCATGGCGATTACGTTGAAGGACAAAAAGAGATGATTCAGACGGAACTTATAGATGTTCTCAGAAAAGCCCGCTCCATAGCGGTTTTAACGGGAGCGGGTATTTCCGCTGAGAGTAATGTCCCCACGTTTCGTGATGCGCAGACCGGATTGTGGGCAAGTTTCAAACCCGAAGAACTGGCCACGCCGGAAGCGTTTCTGCGAAATCCCAAAATGGTTTGGGAATGGTACGCTTACCGCCGGGAAATGGTTCAGCATGTAGCGCCGAATCCGGGCCATCTCGCGCTGGTGAATATGGAAAAACACGTGCCGGGTTTTACGCTAATTACCCAAAATATCGACAATCTGCATCAGCAGGCGGGGAGTAAAAACGTTATCGAACTGCACGGCAATATCCGGCGCGTGAAATGCTTTAATGAAGGGACGATTATTGAAGCGTGGAGGGAAGACGGGCAGATTCCGCCGCGCTGTCCACAATGCAACGGACTGCTCCGCCCGGACGTGGTATGGTTCGGCGAGATGTTGCCTTTCGGCGCTATGGACGCGGCGTTCCAGGCCGCGCGCAGTTGTGACGTGCTTTTCTCTATCGGTACCTCCGGCGTGGTCTATCCTGCGGCGGCTATTCCGTATGAAGCGCTGAAACACCGGGCGGTCGTAATCGAAGTGAATCCCGACGAAACGCCGCTGACGGAGCATGCCCATTATCATCTTCAGGGCTTGGCGGGGGCGGTTTTACCTGAACTGGTTAAAACCGTTTGGGCGAACGGATTCGTATAACTTTTCGGCACGCAGACGTTGGACGAACCATTCCCAGCCAACCGTTACAACGAACGATTAATTTTGCAAATCTGAAATTCTTGTTAAATGTCATGAAACCCCGGCAAGATGAAATAGCGCCAGTTTTTTTTAAGCGAAACTTATTTATAGTGATGATTGCTTTTGGAAGTTTATTTCCAAAAACCGCAAAAGCCGTAACAGAACACGAAGCCAAGGACATCGCCGATTCGGTATTTACCCGTCATTTTGGTGCGCATTATCTGAACGATGTTCTTTTTTATGACGGCACGGAATTCAGGCTTGCCTGGGCGGCAGCCCGTTCGGGAGCGACAGACGTCGGCGGATGCGGCTTTACTTTGACCAACGCCAGCATCGGTGTGACTTTTGATATGGCCACTGATAGCGTTGGTGCGGATGATGAAGGCATGACCGTACTAAAAATTGATACCGCTTCCTATCCTACCCTTGATTCGTTGCAAAATACGCTTGAGGATTTTGTTTATGAAAACATCACCGGATCCGTGGGCTTCCGGAATACCAGCGATCCAATATTTATGAGCTGTTTTTTAGAACAGAACTACCCGAACCCATTCAATCCTACAACCGTGATCAGTTATCGGTTGGCGGTCAGCCACGATGTTACTCTGAAGATTTATAACTTACTGGGCCAGGAAGTCCGGACGCTCATCGAGGATCGGTTCCATATGGCCGGGAAATATTCAATTACTTGGGACGGGCGGGATAATACCGGGAGATTGGTATCATCGAATATTTACGTATATCAGTTACGGACCAGAGGTTTTACGAAATCCCGCACGATGATATTGATGAGATAAAAAACCGGCTTATTCTGGAAAGTCGGATGCGAAACGAACGTATGCATGGCCGCCCGAAGGAGGCGCGCTATTCCACCGCTCTGAAAGCATCGGATCAGGGTTAACGGAGGCGCCCACACGGTGCCCTTGGAAGATTTAAAGAAAACCCAAGCGGCTGTCTGAAATAATGATTGCGATCGTCCTGGATATCGGCGGCCGGTTCTCCGACCGGAATCAAATTAAACGTTGAATAAGAGGCGTTTCAATTTTTCATAACCGTTCCGGCTGACCGGTATTTTGGTGCCGTCTTTAAGAATAACCACGCGGCTGTCCTTGGCGTATAATTCGATTTTTGATATCCGGTTGATTTGGACGATATACGACCGGTGCAAACGTATGAAGAGACGGCTGTCGAGCAAACGCTCCAATTCAGAGAGCCGTTGCTGTTTCAGTGCTGATTGACCGGCCCAGCGTATCATCACATAGTCGTCCTGCGCTTCGATATAATCAACCATTTCGGCGGGAATAATAAGAACATTCGTTCCATCTCTGACGATAATGCGTTCCAACGGCGGACCGGATGATTGAAACGACCCGGCGATTTTTCTGGTATCGGTCGGCTGTTTTGCAGCAAATAGTTTCCGGACATGATTCAGCGCTTCGTCAAACCGCTCCCGGCTAACGGGTTTTAAGAGATAATCTACCGCATGCACCTCAAACGCGCGGATTGCAAATTGATCGAACGCGGTGATGAATATGACATGGACCGGTTCGCTGATTAATTCCAGCACATCAAAGCCGCTGAGTTTGGGCATCTGAATATCCAGAAATATCAGATCGGGTTTCTCTTCGGCAATCGCCTTGATTGCCTCATAACCGTTGCCGCATTCGGCGACCGGAATGATATCCGTATGTGCCACGAGAAATTCCCTGATAATGGCACGGGATAACGGCTCATCGTCCACAATCAGCGCGCGGATGGTATGTGCCTCAGACGCGGTCATACGTTGCGGTTAAAGGAATCCGAATGGTAACAGTAAATACGCCTTTGCCTGGCTGAACCGACATGGTCGCCAAACCGCCATAGATTTTTTCCAGTCGCTTACGGACATTGTTTAAACCGGTGCCGGTTCCCCGTCCGGCGATAGCCGTTTCGTCATAAGGATTTTCAATACTAATATGTAAATAGCCTTCGGATTTGTGGATGTCTATTCTAACGACGCCGCCCTCTATCAGATTGGAGATTCCGTGTTTGACGGCGTTTTCAACCAGCGGTTGTAACAGGAATACCGGTATCGGAACAGCCTTGCAGTCTTCGTTGACGCGGAGTTCACAGCGCAACCGCGGCCCGAAACGGATCTGCTCGATGCTCAGGAAATGACCGGTCAGTTCCGCTTCATCGCCTACCGATAGAAACGCCTTCGGGCCGATAGAAATGGTTTTCCGAAAAAAATCAGCCAGAGTATAGGTCATGGCGCGGGCGGCTTCAGGGTCGGTCTTGATGAGGGCGTTGAGGGAATTCAGGCTGTTGAAAAGAAAATGCGGATCCACCTGCGACCGGAGCATTTTTAGCTCGTTTTCCTTGGCCAGAATCGTAAGTTCGTAAGTCTGCTTCTCCATTGCTGCGGATCGTTCATACTCAATGATCAGATAATGCATCACCGCCGAAAGCCAGTACAGCAAAAGACCGGTGAGGAATAAAACCGTAAGAAACGTCTGTAAAGTTTGATCGCCGAAACGATCGCCCGAAAACGAAGCCAGGACGCCATACCATAGATAAACCGCAAAAATCCATAACGCATTAGAAATAATACCGGCGCTGAAAAAAACGATAAGGACTTTTTTATACGCAACCTGCGCCAAAGGAAACACCCGGCATAAGTAATAAGCCGATAAACCAAAAAACGCATGTACCATACCGGCAGGTAAAATCCATACAGCCGCCAGCCACCATTCAACGGCGCTGATCCATATGATAATTACGGTCAGAAGCAGGCTTAAAATCATCCAGGAACTTAAATAAGCCGCCAAACGGTACCGGTTATGCAGGATTGGGTGCATGAAATAAAACACTTTATTAGGTGTTATATAGGCATATTATTGTTACTGGTTACTAATATCCGGTTTATTCCAAGCTTGACTGTGAAAGGTATATACAGCAGTTGAATAAACCGCACCATAATTAATATAGAATTTATTATGACTTTTCAAATAATAGAAATTTTATCCTTTTATGAGTAGGAAAGAATCGCTTAATCCCGGAATTGTCATTACAGAATAATTTCTAATGGCCGCCATTAGAAAAATGGGCTTGTAAATGTATTGGGAATAAGATATTATGATGGGTTTCGATAACATATTTTGTATCCACATTTAGTAAGA